>Ga0182030_10001154_pt1 | contig 53499 bp, 31 predicted proteins | sample 812S3MmetaG_FD_121299 | JGI IMG/M metagenome (GOLD analysis project Ga0182030, IMG submission 121299) | Permafrost microbial communities from Stordalen Mire, Sweden - 812S3M metaG (Illumina Assembly) | ecosystem: Environmental > Terrestrial > Soil > Wetlands > Permafrost | place: Sweden...
CACCCATCCATGCAGAAACCCAGCGTTGAAGCTGTCTCCGGCCCCCACAGCATCGATTACCTTCACTTGCCTTGCTGCGGCGGAGCAGCAACCTGTCGGCGTGTAGGCTGTCGCTCCCAGGGATCCTCGCTTGATGATCAGAAGCGGCACCAGGCTGCGAAGAATCTTGATCGCCTTGCCCATGTCAGTCTCCAGGGCCAGAAGACATGCCTCGCGTTCGTTGGGCAGCAGCACATCCACGTAACACAAAGCGTTCAAGACATCGCGGTGCCACGCCTGCGCGGGATCGTCGTTGGTGTCGAGCGAAATCGACAGTCCGGAAGCCCTGAGATCGGCGAATAACTTCGGTATCTCAGACGTCAGGGCTCTCTGCAAATAGTAAGAGGACATGTGAAAAATGTCGCGAGCGGGCGAGATAATCGCGGTCAAGATCGGATGCGGTGAGGTCGAATATGGCCCTCGCATAGGTCAGCATGCGTCGATGCACTTCGTGTTGCAGCAGAACGGTCAAACCTGTCTGAACGCCTGCCCGCTGCACACATCGAGAAAGATTGACCTCCGCCGATGTAAGTTCATTGCGGCAAAATCTTCCTGGATCATCATTGGCAAGATGCGAAAGGAACCCGACAGAGTTCCCCAGCGCCGCCAGGTGGTGAGCCGTGGTTGCACCCGAGCACCGAGGCGGATGGCCATTCCGCCTGCAAGCAATTCGCGCTCGACGGGCAGGTCTTCAGGCAAGCCATAAAGAAGGACATCAAGATTCGCGTCTCCGACCAACGTGAAATCGAAAACCGGCAGTCCGGCGTTTGAGGGCGGCTGATTCTCTGATGTCACGCAGCCTCCCCGGGGAGCACGATATAGCGCCTGCGTAACCACCGGAGGAGTAGCCCACGCTTGAGCCTTACGGCCTGAGAAGACAGGGCGATTGTCACGGCCATCGATCTCCTGAGTGGGCCTGAACGGAAGGCGTAGTTTTGATCGTTTGTGGAGTGATATTCCACCCGCTTAACTGAATGACATTCTGCGTCTCAGTTTTTGCTTCGGAAGAGAATGAAGCTGTCAACGTTCGCGATTCACCGGGAGTAAGTTCAATCCAGTTATCCGACCAGAAAACGGGTGCGATCAGGGCCCCTGTAGGCGTGCGTAGCGCAGCCGAAATCTGGAATGCAAGCACCGTAGATTTATTCTGCAGATGCAGTTGTATCTGCCGCCCAGCTTTCGTGGTAGCTATCTCGGCGCGGGCCTCAACCTGGGCCGCCGGGAGTTGCGTCAGCGCGCTCAAGTCTTCAAATTGCGATGCCGGCGTATGCGTGTAGTCAGTGCGTGCGAAATCAAACGTCGTTAGTGTTGTTGGCACCCAGTAGAAATTGCGACTTACTACCTCGCCCGATGCGTTTGAGAGCGAAAGCTCCACAAAAAGAACCTGTCCCGACCGCGCGTAGAGTGCATCTGGCACGCCAAAGGCACGAATGGAACTATCTGCGGGCGAATCGAGATTGGTATCGGCGGAGTACAACTCTTTCCACCCCTCGGGGGCTTCCTGGGTATGCACCCTCACTGCGGCATGGTAACCGCTTGCCACATGATAAGTGCTGTTCACAACGATAATCGAGTGGTCATCGTAGGAATACTGAATGTGCAGTGGCTCGCATGCCTTCTTCGTGGCATAGTATCCAGCTCCGGCGTCGAGATAGTAGTCATATAAGTGCCAGATCATGGATGGCCACGCATTGTTCAGCATCCACTGGATAACTCCGGTGGAGTCGTATTTGTTTCTTGAGTACGCCTCAAACATGGCGCGTTCTGAATCGTATTCGAGCGTCTGTGCCATGCGTTCATAATCCGCCGCCGAGTGTGACGCTGCGAATACATTCGTCATCGCTTCGTCAAACACCTTGAGATTTGCGAACTCTCCGCCTCCATAGTGCAGACTCCAGGCGGCTGACGGCGGCCAGGCCTGTGGATCAGACAGAAACTTCTCCCGGCTGGCCAAGGATGGTATGGCAGGCCCGGGACTTGTCTCTGTGTTGAATCCGTAGGCTCCGCCGTTTCGCTTATCAACATACCAATAGCTGGGGGCGACATAGTCATAGGGACCGGTCATTTTCACCCCGTTCAGGCCTGTGGGAGTGGTGTTCGCAGAGGAGGCTGCCGAGAGTATCGGGTTAGGCCAGCGAGTCTCTGCCTCGACCTTCAGATACGCCTGCTCGACGTTCGCTGGCGGCGCATTATCGCTGCCGTTGAGCCAGACCAGGAGGCTGGGATGAGCGCGAAGGCGCAAGATCTGAGAACGCAGCGAGCTCGTGGCGATGGTCAGATCTTCGGGCGTCCAAGTCTGCCATTGCTCCCAATGATCACAGCAGGACCAGCCGGCCATGACCAGGATTCCTTCCTCATCCGCGAGGTGAAAGAACTCCTCCGGCTCAAGTTTTCCTTCCAGCCGAATCGTGTTCAGATTCAGGTCGCGGACAAGGCGAAACTGATCATGGAGGCGATTGATGTCAAAACGGAGCATCATATCCTGTGCCCAGCCGCCGCCGCGAATCAGGATAGGCTTTCCATTGATGCGGAAGAGACGGCTGCCATTGGCTGTTAGTTCCGAATTGATCTCGCGGAAGCCGAAATAGATGGTTTTTTCATCGGATATCAGCCCGGACTCGCGAAATTCCACGGTGAGCTTTTCGAGATGAGGCGTGCCCATCTGATATGGCCACCACGGTGCAGGTGTGTGAATTTGCAGCTGGGGAAACTGCTGGGGCGTAAGGACGATGCTGCGAGCTTCGCTGGCCTGGAGCTCAACCGGCACTTCAAAGCGCACACCGGCCGCCGACCCGGACACAATCCCTTTCACCGCGTGATCGGCCGAGTTATGAAGTTCCGCCGTGATGGTCAGATTTGCGATTGATAGTGAGGGATCGGTGAAGTGTGTAATCGCCGCTGGAAACCGCACGCTGACTGGGCCTGAGGTAACTAAATCCACGTCGCCCCATAAACCCATGTTCTTATCTGGTGGGCTGGGATTCCAATCCACCCAGGTGACGCCAAGATCGGTTTCTTTCGGTGCGAACGTTTGTACCGCCAGCACATTCCTTGTGTAAGCTTTTACTTTATCTGTTACATCGAAGTCATACGTGCGGTAAGCTCCTGCGACCTGCGAAGTATCTGCAATCTTGGCGCCGTTCAGCCATATCTCGGCACGGTAGTTGATGCCTCCAAAATGCAGCCATACGCGCTCATCGGCCCGCTGAAAAACGGGTGACGGGAACTCCTTGCGGTACCACCAACCACACCTGTACGGGCTGTCGTTCGGCATCGCAATTCGAGCAAAGTTATGCCCGAGGGGATAACTTGTTCCTGGGATGTTTCGAAGGTTGCTGCCGAAATATGGGTCCGGGAACACTCCGTCAGCTACCTGCGCCGCAAGCACGGTGTTGGGGACAGTGGTCTCCATCCAAGCATCTGTTGTGAATGCCTCGCTGGTGATTGTTTCCCCGTTGGCGTCTGTCTTGCAAGCCGATTGAAGACGCCAATGATCCGTAAGACGACTACTGGACGAGATTTCAGCGCCAGCATTCATCGCCAGCAAGAAAGCCGCAAACCCCAGGGCATAGTTACAGCTTTTGTTTGACATACACACCAAGACTTCTTCGATGAAAGAACAGGTTATTGAAAACAGCACGGCTGGAATTACACATTGCCTGAAGACGAATGTCGCAGCCAGCCGTTCAACGGTATTGCGACCCAGGTTACTCGTCCCTTTGTCGATCTAGAATACGAATTTTCCAGCAAGCTGCAGAATGCGAGGGTTGTGCGCTGCGTTCGCTGTAAGGAACGTGGGACAGTTGGCGTCGCTATAACAAGCCGAGGTATCAACGGCGCTCCACTGGGTATGGTTGAAGACATTGAATCCTTCCGCGCGAAATTCGAAGTGCATGTCTTCATGGATTGCGAAGTTCTTGAACAATCCCATGTCATAGTTGGTTCGAGTGGGGAGGTTCAAGACGTTGCGACCAGCGGTGCCATAGGTGAGCCCGCGAGGAGCAGCAAATGCATCGCTGTTGTAGAGCCTGGGTCCGGAGAATTGAGATGGATGACGGTCGGCAATCGCACCATGGATCGATCCCACCAAGTCGGGGTAGGAAGGGCCGCCACTGCTGACGGTGTTGCCTGTGCCCGCATTGTCAACATTGATAGTGTTAGCCACACTAAATGGTGTTCCAGTCTGGTAGCCAGTCAAATCGGAAACTTGCCAACCACCCAGCAGCGTTTGCAGCACGCCAGGCTTGGTAAAGAAGGGAAGGTCGTATACCAGGGACAACTCCACAACGTGACGCTGATCGAAGCTCGAACTAGCCAGGCTCCCTTGCGGATTCAAACCATTCACAATCTCGGTGAATCCACCATCGGACCCATCATCGATCGAGTGGCCGTAGGTGTACGCGAGGCTTCCGTTCAGATGACCAAAGTAGCGGCTGATGCCTACTTGCAACGCGTCATACTGTGACTGGCCGATGTTATTGATGTTATCGATCCCGCTGATGCCATAGTACGGGCGATAGGGGTCGGCATCGTTGCCACAGGCGATGAGCAGGTGATTCAAAACATTGCCGGTAAGAATTTGTCCGTTTACGACATAGTTGTTGCTTGCGTCTGGAGTGCAGTCGTTGGGACCGATGGGCTGTCCGACATGGTAAGGATTTTCTCCCGAGGTGAGGGGTTCCAATTGGTTCAGTTCATGACGAATGGGAAGATGCCTTCCCAGGCTACCAACGTAAGCGATCTGGCCTACGATATGGCTGGGTAACTCTCCCTGCACCGCAAGATTGAATTGTTGAACGTAGGGCCAGATTGCGTGGGTCGGGATCGCGATCATACTGAGTGGGAATTGAAGCCCGCCGCCGCCCGCGTTGGTGTACCTTGTGAAGTTGAATTTGTTCGGCGTCTGCACCACCGGCGCAGAGCCTTCCAGTACTTCGGAGTTGCTTTCATTCCCGTTCGTGTGTTCGAAGAAGATGCCGTAACCGCCGCGGACCGACAGTTTGCCGTTGCCGAACACGTCATAAGCGAAGCCCACGCGCGGCGCTGGATTGACGAGATGCCCGGACATGCAACCGGGATAGACTCCTTTTTGTCCGCACAAAACCAGCCCGTTGAAGATGTCGCCGCTTCCAGGAACGATCGCACCTGGTTGCCCGGTAATTGATCCGTCTGTATCGATGACCGGGGCCTTCGCTGGATCCCAGACTGTGGACTCAAAATTGCCTGCCTGCTTACTTACATCTCGGTAGGTGCCGAATAGGCTGAGCCGAAGGCCCATGTTCAGAGTGAGCTTCGGAGTTACCCTCCAGTTATCCTGGAAGTATGGCTCGAGAATCTTGTACCGGTTGTAATACTTGGGCTGAGCAGAGGTTTGTGAGAAGGAGGAAATCTGCCCCGTCAGCAAGTCGGCGAAAGCGTTGCCCGTGGTCACGGTTGAGGACGTGCTGAAATTGAAGGTACCCTGGTTATTCCCCGAGCTTGGTTCATTCTTTTGCGCCGCGATGAAACTTGCGCCGAAGATCAAGGTGTGGTTCTTCAGTGTCTTGGTGAGAGTGTCGCGATAGCTATAGGTAGGGTTCGAATTCTGCCAGGGGAAATACCCGGTGCTTACAGAAAAGCCGCCGCCATACGCAGCATCTCCTGCAACCGAGATCGAGGGAAGAACTCCACTGTATCCATTGTCAAAAAAGCCGTTCCCTGAAAAATTCTGCCGTCCTATGCCCTGGCTGATGTTGGTCAGCGTGATGTGATCGGTGGTGTAATCGGCCACAAATTCATTCACCAGCGATGGCGAAGCGGCATAGGTCAGGTTTGCCACCATATCCACGCCCGGACCGGCAAAGCTGTTCTGAACGGTGGGAAACGCATTGGTCTGAAACGTAGGAGCCGAACTTACCGTCGACCATGAGTCATAGATGAAGCGATAAAAGCCACGCCACTTGTCGCTGATTGTCTGATCTACGCGAAAGAGCTCTTCGCGATTGGTGGTCAGCTGAGACGGGGCCGACCGATAGAACGAATTTGATCCAGAACCTACATTGGCCGCGGGGATGAGCACCAGCAGGGAATTCCCGTTGGCATCGATCGGCACCTGGTAGTTGGGATAGTAGGTTTCCGTGTCCGGCAGGACCGGGCAGTCGGGATAGTTAGGGTCGTAAACGCTTCCCGGTGCGGGACAAAGGTCGGCAAAGTCTCCCGTCCGTTCAGCATCGGATGGCACTTGCTGATTGAAGTTATTTCCCGGGACGATTTCGTGACGCCATTCTTCCGAATAAAAGAAAAACGTCTTCTTCTTTTCCGGATGATACATCTTCGGCAGCACCACCGGACCACCTACGGTAAATCCATAGTCGTGCTTTTTGTAGGTCGGCACCGTTGAGTTGAAATAATTGCGTGCATTGAATGCATCGTTACGCAGAAATTCAAAAGCATCTCCGTGCAAGTGTTCTGTTCCGGACTTGGTCTGGGCGAGTACGGTGCCGGAGGCATTTCTTCCATACTGAGCACCGTAGTTGCTGGTCAGCACTTCCGACTCGGCGATGGCATCGATGTCGGGATATACGTTCAACGTCGAGTTGCTGCCGTTGTCCATCACACTCGAGCCGTCCAGCTCCCAGTTGTTGTATTCGACGCGGCCGCCGTTCATGCTGAAGGCGACGCTTCCGGCCACGCCCGTCTGTCCTTCATCCTGCCCGGTCTGGTTGGTGACCCCCGGAGACAAGGTCACGAGCTGGGTGAAATTGCGCCCATTGAGCACGATCTGAGTAATCTGCTCTCCGGTGATGGTGAACGAGATTTCAGGGGATTCGGTCTGGATCGCGCCTAGATCATTCCCAGTGACGCTGACTTCCGCGCTCACGTCGCCGACGGACAACTTGGCGTCCACGCGCTCCGTGCGGGAGACACGCAGCACAATTCCTTTCGCCTCGAAGGTCTTGAATCCCGGCGCCTTCACCTGCAGGTTGTACATTCCTGCTTCCAGTGCTGGGACGGTGTACTCGCCAGCGCTGTTGGTGACGGCTTTGAAGGAAGCTCCCTGAGATTCGCTGGTCACCGTCACCTGCGCTCCGGGGATCACACCGCCGCTTGGGTCCGTGACTGCTCCGTTGATGGAACCGGATTGCTGAGCCAGCAGAGGCAGGGTCATCAGCAGGCAGGGAATCAGTCCGAAGAGCCGCAACAACGCGTAGAAAAGTCTTCTTGATGAAGTGGGGACGGATTTGCCAAGACGGGGAGCGAGGGAATCCATAGGGCGGTGCCTCCGGAAGTTGAAAAGATGACAAGCTGGCGTATCTGACGAACTGTATGCGCGAAAGAGGGAAGAATCGAATATTGGGATATTAAAACGTTTGAAATTTCTGTCAACAGATTTCTCTATTGCCTGCAATTCAGCGTGAATGGAGCAGAAATCGACGCGCTGCCCGCCTTACCTCTGGCACCTTCTTCCTGGTTTTCAGCGGTTCCTTGGTACACTCTGGCCACGAGGTAAAGGCTGGATGAGGGCGTTGGCTGGTGGCGCGATGGTCCTGCTCATGCTTTTACCCGGTGAGGCGATGCACCCGTCGTGCCTGAGTCCATCGGGCCGAAGTGCCCGTCTTGAGACTGATGCTTCGGCTGAAACTCAAAGCGCAGTCTCCGAGCATGCCGGCAAAGATGCAGCCGCCATCTTCCGAGAGGGCAAAACTGCCCTGCAAACTGGTCAACTGGCGGCGGCCGAGGACGATTTCCGACAAGTCATCGTCCTTGATCCAAAATCCGGGCCTGCTCACATTAACCTCGGCGTGGCCTATATGCGCGATAAGCATTGGGACGAAGCCCTTGAGGAATTTCGCCAGGCCCAGAAACTCTCCCCTCAAGAAGCGGGCGTCCTCCTCAACATCGGTCTTGTCTATTACCGGAAAGGCGAATTTTCGACTGCCATCGAGCCGCTAACGAAAGCGGTGGAGAGGATGCCGGATTCGACCCAGGCCCGGTACCTCCTCGGATTGTGCAGCTTCTTCGTGAATCAATACGGGCAGGCCTCGGAGACGCTTGCGCCACTCTGGGACAAGGAATCAACCAATCTAAATTACCTGTACGTGGTCAGTATTGCAGCCAGCAAGTCTGGAAATCCGACCCTCCAGGATCGGTCGTACAACCAGATGCTCTCGGTGGGCCGTGATACCCCTGAATTTCATATGTATCTTGGCAAAGCTCGCCTCGCCGAAGGCGATACGGGCAGGGCATTGGATGAATTTCGGGCAGCCTTGGCCTGTCGTCCAGACCTGCCCTTGGTGCACTACTTCCTCGGACGAACCTACCTTGAGCGCCACACCTATCCCGATGCAATTGGCGAACTTGAACTCCAGGTTGCCGCTGACCCATCGTTCGCCTACAGCTATGAGGACCTGGGGATCCTTTCCGCGCAACAGGATGAACCAACCAAGGCAGAGCACTACTTCCTCGAGGCTATTCAACGAAACAAGAACCTGGTGAATTCCTATTTCGGCTTGGCCAAGGTCTATAGGGAGAGTGGCCGCGCTCCAGAAGCTCTTGATATGTTGAACCACGCTGTTGACATCGTGCCGCAAAGCGCCAGCCTTCACTTCACCAAGGGCCAGGTATTGAAGCAACTGGGCCGATCTTCAGAAGCACGCCGGGAATTCGACCTTGCCGCGGCGCTGCACAAGTCCTTCAACGATCGCCTTCAGCAGGACCATTCGGCAGACACTGCCGCTGACGCCGAAGCAGCCGCCCAGGAGTAATCCTGGTTCACCCTCATGCAGTTCAGGGTCTAGCATTTCGGCGGACGGTTACGGTTGGAGGCGCCGTCGTGGTTTGGCGGAGGACCAGTTCCGGCGTGGCATGGTGCGACAGAAGCGTGCTCGTTTCACCTTGCTCTCGCGTCTCGACCGCCTCCAGTGCCCACCGCGCGGCAATCGACCCCATTTCCTTGAGAGGCTGGCGAATTGTGGTCAGGCCCGGAGTCGACACTGCCGCCGGCAGTACGTCGTCGAATCCCATCACCGAGCAATCCTGAGGAACCCGCAGGCCGGCTTCGGTCAGACCGCGAATGACACCCAGTGCGGTCAGATCGTCAAAAGCGATAATCGCCGTGAAGGGGATTCTGGAGGCGAGAATTCGCTTGGAAAACTCGACTCCCCCGTCGAAACCCGACGTTGGGCCGGCGGAATTGGGAAGCTGCTCAACCAGCCGCGGATCGATTTCAAGGCCAACCGAAGCGGCCACACAGCACACGCCTTCCCAGCGTGGCTCGCTGTCAAAGAGCTCTCCGGGCCCGCGGATGACGGCAATTTTGCGATGGCCAAGCTCGTACAGGTGACGCATCGCCAATTCGCCGCCGGTATGGTTGTTCACCTGCACGGAACTGATCTTTCGTTCGGTGAGGTCGCGACCGACGATGACCAGGGGTACGTTATTTTTCTCGATATCCGCCAGCAGGTTCGACTCGTTGAAAATCCAACTAGCAATGACGATGAGGCCCTCGGCACGCCGCTCCAGGATCATCTGCAGGTAGCTGTCAAACAGGCCGCGCTGCGCCTGGGCATCCATCAACAGGGGCAGGTAGCTGGCTGGCCCCAGGCCCTCCTGGATGCCGCGAACGATCGGGATACAGAATGGGTCGGAAAGATCGAAGGCCACCACGCCGATGGTGTGGCTGCGCCTACGGCGCAACGACCGGGCATAGGCATCGGGATGGTAGCCAAGCTGCTGCGCGACGGTGCGAATCTGCTCGCGGGTAGTGACGGCCACGTACTGCGACAGCGGCGCTTCGCTCAGGACGATGGAGACCGTCGACACGGAAAGGCCGCAGGCGCGCGCAACGTCCAGCAACCGTACGTGGCTCGTTTTCCCCGGAGGCATGGCTGACCCTTTGTGAACGACTCAGCGTTATTCTTCCACAGTTGGCATCGGACGCATACGTACTGCCTTGGAGACACAGCCCTCTATTCGTAGCGAAGAGCCTCAATAGGATCGAGGTTGGCCGCCTTCCACGCCGGATAAATCCCGAACAGCAAGCCAATTGCGCATGCCACCGTAAACCCGAAAACGACCCAGAAGGTCGACAGCGAAGCGGGCAGTCCCACAGGCAGGAAATAAACAATCCACGTAATGATCGCGCCGATGACCACACCAAAGATTCCACCCACCGCGCACAGCGTTACCGCTTCTGTGGTGAATTGCGTAAGGATGGTGCGCTTGGTTGCGCCCAGCGCCTTGCGGATGCCGATCTCTCGAGTGCGTTCCGTGACTGAGACGAGCATGATGTTCATCACCCCGACTCCACCCACCATCAAGCCGACGCTCGAGACAGCCAGCATGAAGAGACGCAGGCCGCCCGTGACCTGGTCCCACAGCCGCGTCAGCGAGTCTGGTCCGAAGATTTCGAAATTATCGTCCGCCTGCACTTTTACATGGCGGCGCACGCGCAGCAACTCCCGAATTTCTTCCTGCGCCACGAGCTTGTTGGCTGGATCGTCGTATTTCGCCGCAATGAAGAGGTCCGTCACCTCTGGATGAAGGCTCGCGAAAGTGCCGTTTGGGAAGTAAGCAGCATTATCCTGCGGATTCTTGCCGCTGCCGAATGGCTGCTTTCGCTTGGCAACAACGCCAATGACGGTGTAGAGCGAGGTCTCGATATTGACATCTTTGCCGACGGCATTTTCGGCGCCAAATAGCTCTTCCCAAGTGTCATGGCCGAGCACCACCACCTTGGCATGGCGCTCGTCTTCATCCTCGGTGAAGAAGCGGCCTTCCTGCATCAAAATGTCATTCACTTCCGGCAATTGAGCCGTATGAGATTCAAGCAAGGTGTTGGCGATCTTGTGGCCTTGGTACTTGACGCTGACGTTGCCCAAGCCAAAAGCCCGCGCATAGCGATGTCCTCCGTCCGCAGCGATGATGTGAGGCAGCTTGCGGATGGCGATCGCATCTTCGATGGTCAATTTCTTGCGTGTCAACTGTTCGGTTGTCGGCTTCTGTAGACCAAAGGGAAGGTGAAAGATCCAGAACACGTTTGAGCCGAGAGAACTGACAAAGTCGTCCACGCGATTATTCACGCCATTGATGACCGAAGAAATGGCAATGACCGATGTAACCCCGATGACGATGCCCAGAATCGTTAGTCCGGAGCGCAGCTTGTTGGCGCGCAGTGTTTCGAGCGCCATCCGTACCGATTCACGAACCTGACCTTGTGCCATTTCCTATACTCCTGATTATCAGCTTCCGTCCGGCGAAAGCTCTACAACTCGGCCCGCAATGCCACGATTGGGTCGAGCTTGGCTGCCTTGCTCGCCGGATACACTCCAAAGAAAATACCTGTCCCGGTTGCCATGAACATGCCCAGCAGCACCGAACCCAGCGAAACGCTTACCGCAGTGTCGAACAGATGCGTGATCAGTTCAGCGACGGCAATTCCCATCAAAATGCCAATCACGCCGCCTAGCGCAGCCATGAGCGCCGACTCGATCAGGAATTGCAACAGCACATCCTTCTGCCGCGCTCCCAGCGCCTTGCGCACGCCAATTTCGCGGGTTCGTTCGGTGACAGACACCAGCATGATGTTCATGATTACGATGCCCCCCACTACCAGCGATATCGACGCCAGGGCAAAGACGATGAAGATGAACAGTTGGCTGATCTGCTTCCAGATATCGAGAAACGTGTCGTTGGTCTGAATTTCAAAGCTGTCCGCAACGCCAGGTGCGTCATGGCGGCGCGTACGCATGATCACCTTGACCTGGTCTTCTGCTTCCTCCATAACCTTGGAGTCACCATTCGCCCGGGAGTAAATGGTCAGGGATTCATTGGTTCCATACGTGTGCTGATAGGTCGAAAGCGGAACAGCGACCCAGTTATCCTGCGACTGACCGAAGGTCTTACCCTGCCGCTCGCCAATCCCGACGACCGTGTAGGGCACACCGTCCACCCGCACTTCCTTGCCGATCGGGTCGCCGTCGCCCAGGATGTCGTCCAATACGTCGCCGCCAATCACAACACCGTGCGTGGCGTGTTCCACGTCCGCCTCGGTCAGTGCGCGCCCTACCGCGACATTGGTATTGCTCAACGAGAACATGGCCGAGGTGTATCCGCGAATTTCCGTGCCCGTGGTTGAGTGGCCGTTATTCACCACCTTGGCCGATCGTGACAAGGAAGCACCCACTTCCCGGCACAGACTGCACCCGTCCTGAACTGCCTGGTAATCCTCAAAGCGCAGGATCTTGCGTTTCTGAAATTTGATGTAGTCGTCAGGGTCTCCGAAGGAAAGCCCTTCGCGCGCCACCGTGAACACATCGGCACCGTAGCCGGAAAGCTTGCTTCCCATGTAGTTGTTGGCCGTGTTGGTCAACGTAATGACCATGATGACCGACGCCACGCCCATCACCACGCCAATCAGCGTGAGGATTGAACGCAGCTTGTTCGCCCACAGCGATTGCAACGCGAGTTTGAGCGCTTCACTGAATTGCATTGCTTCTCACTTCCAGCATTCGAAAAAGCAATTCCGGCGCTGGATTCACAAAATTAGGTCACTGGACGGCTGCCGCTGAGTGTAGCAGCGTACGCCCTGCTTTTTCGCCTGTTACTGACAACGCATTTGAGGAGGTTTCGGTTCCCGTCCGCTTCCGCGTCAGCCGAGCCTGACCAGGCGCGACGGAATCGCCTGATATTCTGAGGCTTGCCGCGGGTCACCCCGGCCCGATTGATATTGAGGACAGACATGGCTGCATTGCTTGAAGCAATTGAAGTGAAACGCAAGATGTACTTCGAATTTGAAAACGCGCCCTTTTATTGTCTGGACGCGGAAATTTCAACGCCGACTGCCCGGGGAGGCCAGACGCTCGTTCGCCTCAAGATGCGCAACCTGATTACCCGCGCCGTGTTCGACAAGACATTCAAAGCTGGAGACAAGTTCAAGGAACCGGATCTCGAGATGGTAGACGCATCTTACCTCTACAGCGACAACGACGGCTCCTACTTCCTTGACCAGGAAAGCTATGAAACGGTTACACTTACGGGAGAGATGGTGGGTGACGCGCTGGATTACTTACTGGAAGGCGCCATTGTTCAACTGCACAAATTTAACGGGAATCCGATCGGCTTGCAGATGCCCGCCCAGGTCGAATTGGAAGTCACGTACACAGAGCCAGGCGTCCGCGGGGACACCGCCAGTGGAGCCGTGACCAAGGCCGCCAAGCTCCAAACCGGCATCGAAATTCGCGTCCCGTTCTTCATCAAGCAGGGCGAGAAAATCAAGGTTTCGACTGAAAACAGGGAGTTTGCCGGCCGAGCCTGAGCCGGGCGATCAGAAACCGGCTTCGCGGCTCATCCCCAGGCACCCAGCAGCTTGCGGGTCAGCACAAGTTGGCCGATGTGGTAGGCGTTGTGATCGGCCACCAGTAAAGCTTCGCGCAGCACGGTCTGTCCGTCCCCATGCGGAATTTTGGCAAACAGGTCGACGGATTCGTCGCTGACCAGTTCGCTCATCCCCTGTATCAGCTTCTTGTATTCTTTGACACTCTCGTCCCATTCGGAGGCCGATGCCGGCTCAGACTTCTTCGGCCAATAATCATCGGGCCACTTAGGTGATTTGTGCTTCACATCGAGCGAAAACTCCAGAATGTCCCACAGCGCAATGCGCATGTGCTCGAGCAACTGCCAGGGCGAATGCTCGCCACCCTTCGGCACCTGCCCTCTTAATTCGGTGGGAAGACCTTTTACCGCAGTGTCAAAATCGGCATGCGCTTCGCCTGACGTGAGCAATTTGACCAGTTGCTGACGCAAAACAACATCACTTTGCATGAGAAGAACTCCTCTTTCCTATGATTCAGAATACGATCAGCGAAATGACGGCGCGCTGCCAGCAAGGCAGCGCGCCATCGTTTTCGTCATAGCAAACTATTCCGGCTTAGGGTGTTCGTTCGGGTTAGGCCGCTCCGCTGGCTTCTTCTCCGCGGGATGAGCCGGCTGGGCCGGACGCGACGCTTCAGGCCTCGGAGCTGGCTTTGGAGCGGGCCGCACCCCCGGCCTGGCCGGTTCGGCCGGACGAGACTCAGGCCGGACAGGTTGCGGCGGGTGAGCCTCAGGACGCGGTTGTGGAGCGGGTCTGGTTTCCGAAGCAGGATGAGCAGGCTGCGCCGGCCGCGTACTGGGTTGGGGCATGGGACGACCAGGTTCAGGACGCGCTTCAGGACGGGCCGTCTGCTCGTTCGGGCGAGCTGTTTGCGGTTGAACCGGAGTACCGGGCCGCGTGTTGTTCGGCTGCGGCCGCGCCGCTGGCTTGTTTGTCGCGCGAACCTGAGGTTGCATCACCGGAGCTGGCCGGATTCCCTTGTCGGCAGCAATAGGTCGAGCCGCAGCAACCTCAGCGGGACGTCCTTTATTCACCGAAGCCAATTGTGCGCGGTTCGTGGCCGCAGTCTTGGCCAACTGTACCTGCGCTGTCATCGGCGGTGCGTGCGGAGCGCGGAATGCAGCGACTTCCTGGGTCGTCGGCCGTGCATGGACACCGCTCGGCCCACCGTTGTAACTGACGCGATTGATAGTCGTGTTGTTGATGATCGTCGTGTTCACGATGGTGCGGTTATACACGTTCGTGATGTGAACGTTGCTGATGTTATTGACGGCCCGGTTATAGGCAAAGTTGTTGCCATTCCAGTAGCCGCCCTGGTATCCGCGTCCTACATAACCGAATCCATAGTTGATACCGCCATAGAACCCCACATAGCGGCCCCAATAACCGTGGAAGAAAGCAAATCGTCCGCCTTGAAAACCCCAATAGCCCGGAGTCCAAAGGGCACCCTCGTAAGGAGGCGCGGTCCAGGCGCCAGGAACCCAGTAGTAGCCCTCTGAACCGTAGTACCAGTAACCGGGCGTCCACAAATACCCCGGATCAGGAATGGGCGGTTGTTGATATTCAGGAAGCGGCGGCGGCGGCTGAGTTGCGTACGTGGCCGGCGTCGGAGTGTATGCGGCTTCGCTGTAATCCTGGTCGCCTGAGCCTTGATCATAGGAGCCCTGATCCTGACCTCCTCCAGAGGCGTCGGACGCTTCTCGCCGAGGCTGTGGCGCCGGGGTAGCCGTCCCCGCCGCAGGTTCAGGCGCAGCAGTCTGCGTTGTTGCATCCGGCACAGGAGCGAGGTTTGCGTTCGCTGGATCTCCTTGATCCTGTGCGGCCGCCGCCGTTTGATCCTGTGGTTGCCCATTCTGAGCTGCTTGATCCGGAGACTTCTTGCATCCTGCGATGCCTAACAAGAGGGCAAGCGCAAAAACTGAAGAAACTGTAGCCAAGTTCTTTGATTTCATATAGTGTGTCACTCCAATGGTGTATCAATACGCTTCGTTGGTGGTTCTTTCCAGACCGCAATACAGTTCGATGCGAAAGTTCCGGAATGTGTAAACGATGCAATCAATTTCGCTTTATAAATCTGCAAACGCACACTTATAAGGAGCAAGCGCAGTAAAAGGGAATGAGCTTCTCACTGGATTTCTCGAATGCCTGTTTCGAATTGCACAGAGAGTCTCGACTGAAGCAGCCAATACTTGGAACGTCCTTGGATGCGCTAGTCCTTCTTCGTGAGCAAAGCCACGGGAAACTCAGAGAAAAACGGCGCGATCGTCAAGGTGCCTCCCTGCAACTCGGCTCCCGTGAACGCATTCGTCCAAGTCCCCGCAGGCAAGCTGATCTCTGTCTTCTGCCAGTCCTGCACGCGAGACGACAGTCGCGGTACAACGACGGCCACATTCTTGCCGCGCAGGAATGCAAAGACATGCTTCGCCTTTTCACCGCTGGCGAGGATTGGCGTGTATTCTCCACTTACCCCGAAGTTCACGGGACGCTCGCGCCGCACCTGAAGCGCTCGCTGAATCACGAAGAGCTTCGGCATTCCCTCATCCATGCGAGTCACGATTTGCTCGATGGAGAGACGCTGCATCTCGCGCAGCAACCTTCTGCGACATTCGTAATCGACCGGCGTACGGTTGTCCGGATCGACGAGGCGCAAGTCCCAAAGTTCAGATCCCTGGTAGAGGTCAGGTACGCCCGGCGATGTGCATTTCACGAGCGTCTGCGTCAGAGAATTTACATATCCAGCGTTCTTGATTCCCTCCACAAAACTTGTGACTACTTCGCAGAATTCTTTGTCATTCAGGGTCGCCTTGATGAACGCCTGCATCCCGTTCTCAAAAGCCGTGTTGTTATGAACCCAGGATGTCTGTTGCTTGGCTTCGCGCGTCGCCTTAAGCATGTAGGCGATGGCTCGTTCTTCTCCGATGGGCCATGCTCCAATCAGCGTCTGGTAATACAGATACTCAGTGTTTGGATCGGGAATGTTGTCTTTGCGATGCCCGGCATTCATCGCAAACCATTGTCGGGTGACTTGTGCAAATTCGAGCGGCATTTCACTCAATACCATCAGGCGTGCGCGCACATCTTCCCCACGCTTCGTATCATGCGTCGTTAGAGTCAACATCGTTTGTGGCTGGTGGTGCTGGTTGTAAGCGCACGAGCGATGGAAATCGTCGATCGTGACGATGGGATTGGCGAGGTTACTGCCAACGTCATTCAGTCCAACGAGCCGGTTGTAGCAGTAGAGAGCGGTATCTTCCAGTCCCTTGGCCATCACCGGACTCGTGAACTGCTGAAAACGCAGCAGGAACTCCGATTCCAACTCGCCGCGTTTGCGCAACAGCAAGACGTCTCCGATGAAGTCATACAGTCCGCGGTCAATATCAGGCCGATAAGTCGCCCCGACGTCGATCGCCGTTTGAATCACCGCCGCGTCGATCTCCGAAATTTCATCTCTTTCCGGAGAAACATACGTGCGATACACATGAAAACAGGCAGCGACCTCCCGAATGGCATGGCGAATGTGGGCACGCGTATGATCGCGATGATCTGGGTCGGCTTCGCAAATTTCGACAAAAATCGAAGTCAGCCAGTTCACGTCGCTGCCCAGGCCTTCCGCGGTGACCGCGATCTTCTTGTCATGCACCAATGCCGGATAATCCGTGGACTGGCCCAGCAGTTCTGCATAAAATGCATCCAGCGAAGTCAGCCCATCGGGAGAAGCGAACAGCCCATTTATCAGGTTGAGAAACTCGTAGCCTGTTGTGCCTGCCACTGGCCAACTGGGAGGAAGCGTCTCATTACGCGCAACGATTTTCTCCGCGACAATCCATGCATCTGGGGCATGTTCGCGCAGCCGTTCAAAATATCGCTGCGGATCACGCAGGCCGTCCGCGTGATCTGCGCGAACACCGTCAAGCACGCCACGCCGCAGCCAATCCAGGACCAGTTCATGCGTCTCAAGAAAGACGTGCTCGCGCTCTACCCGCATGCCGATCAGAGTGTTGACATCAAAGAACCGCCGATACCCCAGATCCTGATCAGCCGCCCTCCAATATGCCAGCCGGTAATGCTGCTTCTGCAAGAAGTCATCGAGGGCGTCAGGATCGTTGTTGATGGCCGCGATTGCTTCGTCGATTGCATCCAGAGCCTTCGCATCTTCGGCGATATAGTCGTCGAGCAGGCGAAGCAGAACGTTCTTGTCACGCTGCAAGCGAAACACGGCCATGCTGTCGTTGCTATCTTGATGCACCAGCCGTGCGAAGCAATCAGCGAAGAAGGCAAGCTTGTCCGACCGCAAAATGCGCGCGGCAGAAGCCAGAAACCCCGCCATCGACGCCGGAGCAACCGGTAGACAGTTTCCCGCGTGGGTGACCTCAAACCGAATGCCCTTGCGCTCGAGTTGAACCCCTCGATTCTTGAGCACGACTCCATATTGATTCTCAAGGATGGGAAGCAGCACCTTGTTGCGCATCCGCGCTTCGCCTGTCTCCCAATCCATATCAAAGTAGCTCGCGTACCGGCTCTCCGGTCCGTTTTCCAGCACGTCACGCCAGTACGGATTGTTCTGCGTGAGCGACATGTGATTGGGCACGATGTCCACGATCTGCCCCAGGCCATTCTCTCCTAGCCGTTTGCAGAATCGTTCCTGCGCTTCAGCGCCACCCAGTTCTTTATTGACCGATTTGAAATCAGCTACATCGTAGCCGTGCGTACTGCCTGGCGTGGTCTGCAAGTAAGGCGACATATATGCATGCGAAATGCCCAATTCCGATAGATATTCGGCGATTCCCGCGGCCGCATCGAAATTGAATTCTGCATGTAGCTGAATTCGGTAGGTAGCTGAAAGGGGCTTGCGCATGGACGAACTTCTCCCACTTGATTGTTAGTCTCAACAGTGGGAGTCTGGAAAATGCCAATAGGTTGTTCGTCCGCGCAGAATGCCGCAGAAATGCCGCGATAGTATCGCAACGTGAAGAGTCGCGCTACGCACTACCGCGGTTCTGGCGCTTTACTTCTCTGGATAGACGAATTGATAGCTCACAAATGCCAGATGGCCGCTGTCAGGAGCCCAGTCCGGCACATTGAAGGTGCCGCTGCCGCCCAGCAGGTCTACCAGCGTGCGTACTTGATGATCGCTCAACGACATCAACCGCAGAGAAATCTCCTTGTTGACAGGATGCCCGGTCACACTCTTGTCATAGGTCAGAAAGGCAATCGACTTGCCGTCCGGTGACGGATGCGGCGTCCAGTTGTTCGCCTCATCTGAAGTGATCTGTTCAGGATGACCGCCATCTGCGTCCATGCGCCAGATCTGCATAAATCCGCCGGTGCGATCGGAATTGAAGTAGATATATTTCCCATCCGGAGAATAATCCGGATCGTCACTTACGCTCTTGGTCGTGGTAAGACGCGTCTCTGCACCGCCGTCGACGGAAATGCTGAAAATGTCTCCACCACCGGAGTGAGGACGCGTGAAAGCGATGGTCTTGCCATCTGGAGACCAGCTATGAAAATACGAGGATGGGTTTTGAGTCACCAGGCGCGGCGTGCCCCCGCTAGCAGAAACGATATAGACCTGCGAAGCCGGCGCGCCGTTGGCATTGCAACTGATCGCCAGCCACTTCCCATCGGGAGAAAGGCCATGGCTCCCATTGCAATGGATTGCGATTCCTGTCTCAATGGTTTTGGGTGTGCCGCCAGCCACCGGGACCGCCATCAGATGGCCTCCCTGGTCGAAGATCAGCGACTTGCCGTCACGGCTCCAATTGGGCGCTTCAAAGTAACCTGCCGACGTGTATACGGCCTCCGCCCGGCGCGCGGAAGGGTCTATCGAGATGTTCTGCAAGGTACTGTGCAACTCCGGCTTCTCTCCGGCGACACTTGGAAGGGATTCCAGGTGAACATCCGAAAACACGGCTTCTTCGAGCACATCCTTATCGTGTGAACAAACTCCCAATCCAACATAGAATTCCCCAGAAAGCGCCACAGTCATCGCCGCGCCTGAGGGGTGAGGTGGCTCTCCGTGCATGCTTACCAGCATGGAAACAGTATTTCCGCGCTTCTCGATCCTCAATTCTTGAGGAGCATTGGCAATCGAGCTGAAATTGAATTCAATGTCGCCGGTAACTGCACCTTGATCGGGGCGATATTGCAAAGCTGTCAGACCTGATCCATGCAGAGCTGCGTCTGCATATACCGCATCCGCATCAAGACTTTGGCGCAACAGCAGCGCGGCCTTCCGATGCGGATTGGCTCCCGCATGAGGGAAGCGAATCTTGGCACTCAACGCAATATCTCCGGATGCCTTCTTCCACAAAAACTGAAAAGCGTCCTTGGTCATCCACATATTCTCGCCGGAACCACGCAGGACATAGATCTTTGTAGTTGCGTCGTAGCTGGCATCGCCCTGCTTGAGAACAGAGCCGACATCCGAATGCCCCTCGAATATGCCGATAGCAGGGTGAGCAATCTGGGCCAGGAGCAAATGGCTGGCGGAAGAACCTATCCCAGCGAAAAGCAAGAACGCAATGAACTCGTGCAGCCTGCAGTACTTCAACTTGGATCCTCCGGGAAGTCGACCAAATCACCTTGGTAGGCGATGCGATGCGAATTTCTATTCGACCCGAACTTTATGCTGTGTTCCGGAAGATGTCAAGGTAACGTGCGCAACAGAACGATACGCTTTTGTCTCGCACGGGTGTCTCCCCTTGTATGGTGTTATGCCAATGCTTACCCATCTCCGCGCCAAAAAAAAGTGCTTCCAAGAGGACCAATGTTCGGCCCTCTTGGAAGCACGCGGAGTAGACTGATGAACTCAGTGAACAACTTGAGAAAGTGCAGCTGACGTGCTCGTGGTGTAATCCGTAGTGCCGCCATAGGTCACCGTGATCGAGTGTGTACCAGACGCTAGCGTAGTTAGCGCAAGCTTGGCGCTTCCTCCGCTCAGTGTCTGGGTACCAAGCACAGTTGTCCCGTCTTTGAAAGTCACTGTTCCTGTCGGTGTCCCCGATGTCCCCGGGGTAACTTTAGCGGTGAAAGTGACGGACTGCCCGTGAGTGGAAGGGTTCAGCGAACTCGTCACTTGCGTCTTCGTTTCTGCTGCATGCGTGGTCTCTGTCAGATTCGCGGAGGTGCTTGCAAGGTAGTCCGCGGTGGCGGCATACACTGCTGTGATCGTCTGAGTACCAACCTGCATGTTTGTTGTTGTGAGATGCGCGACGCCCCCGGCCAGACTGCCCGTACCAATCGACACGCCATTTCTTTCGAAAGTGACGGTGCCGGTCGGAATACCTGAGGTGGATGATACCGTCGCGGTGAAAGTGACCGCCTGCAGAAACTGCGAAGGATTGACAGAAGTGGTCATGACCGTTTTCGTTGCGGTCTTGTTGACCACTTCGTTCAGAGTCGCGGACGTGCTGTTGCTGTCGGTTGTGCTCCCTCCGTAGACAACATGAACAGGATGCGTACCGGCGATGAGAGCAGAAGAGCTGTAAGAGGCAGTGCCTCCGCTCAAGCTGACCGTCGACAGCAGGGTAGCTCCATCATAGAACTGGACGGACCCTGCAGGTGTGCCCGAGACGCTCGGTACCACCTTGGCTTCAAAGGTTACTGCATGGCCAGCGACTAGTGGATTCGCGGTGGAAGTCAAAGTGGTGGTTGTCTTCTCCTTGTATACTTCAGTGACTCCAGCGGAGGTGCTCCCCAGGATATTGGTCGTGCCGGAATAAGTCGCAGTTAATACGTCGCTGCCAAAGGGCAGACTGGTCACGTTGAGGGATGCTGCGTCCGCTGACACGCTGGCGGTGCCTAAAACGATGGCGCCGTTCTTGAACGTCACCGTGCCGGTCGGCGTGGCTCCCAGATTTGCACTGATGGCTGCATGGAGAGTGATGGTTTCTCCGTTCAAGCCAGGGTTGGGCGAGACCGTCAGGACCGTGGACGTACTTGCCGATATGCTGAAGCTGACAGACTTCGCCGCTTCGGTATTCCCAGCATAGTCGGTGCTGAAGAACTTCACCGTGTGACTTCCTAGCGTGGAGACATTGATCGCGCCCGTGTAATGGGTCGCGGCTCCGCCATCAAGCTGATAACTGGTCGCTGCAACTCCGCTCAAATTGTCAGTCGCATGTAACACAACCTGGACCGCCGAGTCATATACCGATCCACTCAACGTTCCCGAGAGGGATGCGCTGGTGACCGGGGCAGTCTCATCGATGTACACGTAGTCGTAGCCTTCAGGGCTGAAATTGCCCGCCTTGTCTTTGGCAAAGTAAGCAATGTAGTGATACCCCTGCGTGGCGATGTTGATTGCGCTGCCATAGTTCGCGCAGGCTCCCAGATTACCGCTGTAGCATGCGGTTGTATCGACAGCATAATAGGTGTTGGTTACACCCGATGCCTGACTTCCACCCGGGTCTGCAGTTGCAATGGTTGTAGAAACGGTCTGTTTACGCCAGCCATTGGAATTCGCCGCGGGCGTGCTTGTTGCCGTTGCGGTTGGAGCAACCGTGTCATAGCACAGCCAGTAGTAGTACTGGTTCCCGGTCGTGAATCCAGTATTGTCCCAGGCATCCACTGAGGCGTAGTGGCAGCCTTGGCCCGCCCACGACAATTGCAGATATCCGGAAGTCGCGTTGGGAAACTGTGGGCCGCTGTAAAAGGAGTTACCGGTACCTTCATTCGGCTCTGTCGTAGGATCGCTGATGTATTGATCCCAGGCCTGGGAGAAACCGGCCACGCCCACGGCGGGGTAAGTACCATTGCCGCTGTCGGCGACGGTCCAGCTCACCGTCTGGTCGGTGTTATACCAGGTGTAAGCCGTCGAAGTCGCCGGCGGACCAGAGAAGCTGATCGTTGGTGCTGCGAAATCACCGGCATAGTACGTGCTGATTGCCCACGAAAGCTGCAGCGCATTGAAGGAGCCCCAGCCTGTTACCGCATCGTATCCAGTCCCTGCGCAGTAGTAGCCTAATCCATAGTATGCGGTGACATCATTGTTGTTGCAGCCAACCGTGATGTCATAGTACGGATTATGCGGGGCATAACCCGGGTTATAGCCTTCGTAGTACATCGGGTAGTCAGCCTGCCCCATGGGTGCGCAGGCTGACCCGTAGCCGGAGCCGCAGCCTACGCCGATAGACAGGAGATACGCATTCTCCTGCGCCATGAATCCGGCAACTTGCGGTGTCGAGATGCTCGTGCCGCCGACGCCGGAGAATCCGCCGTTGAAGTAGTAATTCTGGCCGTATCCAGCGTTCACGGCGATGTCCGGTACGCTGCGACTGCCCGCTCCGCAATAAGGATGGGATTGATACCCAGGCGCTGCATAGTAAGCGCTGCAACCTCCGCCCGACCCACCATCATTCTTGGAGCATGCGCCAGACCAGGTACCACCTTCCCACGCGGTTTCAGACGCGAAGGTGCCATCGCTGTAGAGTGCCAGGCTGGTGCCGCCGACCGCGATAATATCCGGGTCAGAGGCTGGGTAGCTCACCCGCAGCGCGTCATCGCAACCGCCGGTCGCGCCGTAATCATGCGAAAGCGCGAGAATGGTCCAACCCTGGCCAAGCATGGCATTGAAGACGTTATGGTCCGTGTCCATGGTGCTGCTTGGCGTGCAGGATAGCTCGGCGCATCCCCAGCTGGTTGAAAAGATACGCGCATGACCATCGTTCAACATCGCGTTATAGACGTCGGTGAAGGTCGACTGATAGCTGTTGGCGCCCTCGTACACCCATACATGCGAAGTATCGAGGTAGGAACCAAAACTATTCGCCGTGGCAACGGCCCATTCGACATCGAGTGTTGTTTCATCATTGCAGCACGATGGCGTGCCATCTACCCAAACGCGATTGACGTTGTAGGCAAGATAGTTGTAACGGCTCTGGAAGCCCGCGAGATCGCTGTTGGCAAAGTCGCCCGCCGTCGCAATTGCAATGGATGTCGTCGGGGTGGATCCGCCGCTATCGTGGGTCGGGTTGCAGCAATGACCCTGAGCCTGCAGCGCGCCGTAATCATAGCCGTAAGAGCTGTAGATATCGGTCGGGTCGATGTAGCCGCTCGTCATACCCGGGGTAAGACCGTTGTCTTTGGCGATGGACTTGAGTTGCTGCGAAGATCCGAGCTTGAGTTCCGAAGCCTTCAACGCTGCATCAAACGCCGTCTTGTTGCCGTTGGCATGCACCGGCTGGCTGGCCAGCGTGACGGGTCCGGCGCTATAAGCGGAACTTTTCTGCTCAATATCTCCTTCCCTGGGAGCATGAGCACGTTGAATGCTGTTCAATCCGCCGACAGACTGCAGCACGCCCGACAACTGGGTAGGAATGACTGGATCGCGGTCGTTTGAAAATTCGCTGGAAGCGCCAACCTTGTAGCTGTTGATCTGAATGGCAAATGCTTTCTCCACGGATTCCGAGCTGCCTTCGACGTCAACGATGAGGCGATTCGGATAGCGCTTGGTAACAGTCAGTCCGGCGTTGTTGGCCCAATCGATAACTGCCTGCTCGTCCTTGATCGCGGGGGCGAATCGGGCATTCCATTGCTCGGGAGTCAGATACTTGTGAAAGTTTGGAGACTTCTTGTCCTGCAACTCTGCAAGAAACTGTTCCTGCTCCGCCATTTTGCGCGGTGCAAGTCCCAGGGTCAGACGTAGCTTGGATTGTGAATTGTAGCGCCCAACGAGCTGAGCTGTACCGTTGACGACTTCCAAGGGTGTGCGGGAACGGGCCAGGGCACTGTCGCGCAGGCTCACCGGCGCGGGAGCGTGGTCGGTCGCCGTCGCTGTTTGTGCGTTGGCTGGCGCAAATGTCATCAGAGACGCAAACAGGAACATGCCGGACACAATCGCAGCACGGAATGCAGTCTGAGGGAAGGTGAAGTTTGTTGAACGCATGGTTTTCTCCTGGAAAATTGTCGGTTACAGGGCAAGGTCGATGTGGTTTCTGCAGATGCCGGCGCAGACTCCCGCGGAGAACAGGAGGAAGAGGAGAAGAAACCCCAGTCCACTGAGCATCGAGTGGCTCAAGAAGGCATAGCTTCGTCGCAACGGATTCCGTCTCTTCATAAGGGCTTGTCTCCGATTGGGCTGACACCGAGGAAAAGCTCAGCTTCCAATAAGGGCAGGAACTCCTCGGAGTGTGCCTTATCGTTCAGCGTCAATGCCGTAACCAGTAGTGTTGGCTTCGTAGAAAGCGTGACAACAAATTTTCAATGCCAGGATCTAGGCCTCAGAGGGGGAGCCGGAGGCAATTCTCACGCGGGCTAATCGAGCCTCACTCGCGCGCGGCTCCGCACACAACTCAGCAGGATCGATAAAAGTTCAGAGTATCGATATTTGATTCGCGAGCGCGAGCAGGATTAGGTGTCCAGAAAACCTCGCAGGGCCGCATTGAAGAGATCCGCTGCGCCCAGGTTTGATAAGTGAGCCGCTACCAATTCAACGTATCTTGCAGCTGCTATGTTTGAAGCCAGGAAATGTCCGTCCGATGGGGTCGTAACCGGATCGGCGCTCCCGGCAATGACCAAAGTCGGCGTCGTGATGCCGCCCAGTTCATCGCGAAAATCGGCATCCCGTATCGCGGCGCAGCATGCAAGGTACCCCGCCGCATCCGTCTTCGCCAATGTGGAGCGTACGTTGGCTACCGTCACTGGCTGTTCCTCGCGAAACGCGGCTGTGAACCAGCGTTCTATGGTTCCATCGACAATTGGGCTCAACCCATTCTGCAGGACCGTGGCCATGCGAGCATTCCATGTATCCGCGTTGCCAATCTTGGCCGCTGTATTGGCCAGCACCAGCTTTTCGAGTCGTTGGGGCGCGCGAATGGCCAGCCACTGACCAATGACCCCACCCATGGAAATCCCGCAGAAATTGGTTTTGTCAAAGTCCAACGCATCCAGCAAGCCCAGCACATCTTCGCCCAAATCGGCCATCGTCGCGGCTTTTGAACTGGTCCCGGATTGGCCGTGTCCACGCGTGTCATAGCAGAGGATTTGATAATGCGAACCGAGCGCCTCCACCTGGCCTCGCCACATGTCCAAGTCGGCGCCAAGGGAATGTGAGAACGTCAGGACGGGAAGGTCAGGGCACCCCTTCAGCTCATAGTATGAATGAATTCCATTGATTTCCGCGAAGGGCACAATTCCATCCTTTGCGGTGCGGACAGCGCCTATTCAACTTCAACCGTCTGCGGAAGGCTGCTGTGCTCGACGCCGCTCTCCCAGTGTAAAGCCGGAGAGTTGTGCAGACTCTTCGCCAAAAAAGGAAGGGCAGCAACCGCGAGATAGCGTTGCTGCCCTTGATGTCAAGAGACTCTCTCACGTTAGGAGATTCCTGGCATCCTGTCTTGAGCCTCTCGTAGTAGGCTTGCCTCCACCCTTCGATGGAGTTCTCCTCGGAAAGATCAGGAGAACACCTCTGTTCAAGACTTTTCTCTTCCCAGCAGTTGCATAACCCGCTCAACCCGTGTTGGATTGCAGCAGATGCTTTTCTGCTTCAACCTTCGAATCCAAACGCGCCTCCCCCTGGTGGCGATGTTTCTGTTGGCACATATCTCGCTTGCCTTGGAGCCAGCCACGCCTCTGTCACGGCTCTCGCGTCAGGCTTGGACGATCGAGAATGGGCTGCCGCAGAACACCGTTCCGTTCCTGCTGCAATCGCGCAATGGCTTTTTGTGGATCGGCACGGAAGCAGGACTAGCTCGTTTTGACGGCTATGCCTTTCAGACCTTCGATCATGCCACGACACGGGGTTTTCCCAATGCCGAAGTCCGTTGTCTGCTGGAGACGCGCAGCGCAACGCCGTTGGGCGACGACACGTTTGCAGGCGCTATCTGGATAGGGACTGGCGACGGCTTGGTGCGTTGGCTGGAAGGTCGTCCAAGCTTCTTCAGCACTCGCGAAGGGCTGCCCAGCAACGCCATTCAAGGACTCGTCCAGACCTCGGATGGAACACTCTGGGTGAACACCGAGCAAGGCATGGCTCACTGGAATGGCCAGAAATTTCAAGTGGCGCCCACCGCTGGATCGCCCGCAGGATTGATCACCTCGATGGCAGCCGACGGTACGGGCGGGCTTTGGGTAGGCACACCCTCAGGCGTGGCAGTCCTTCGCCAAGGCAAATGGCTATCTGCAAACCAATTCGGCATCTCCAGTAGTCAAACTGCATCGCTAGTAAACGCCAACGCGAATGGCGATGTGTTGGTGGCCAATGGCGACGGAGCTTTTCTCCTAAGTGGAGGGAAATTCAGTACGGTTCTAGAAAAGGGAGAGTTACCCAGAGAAGCAGTTAGCTTTCTTCGTCGGCTTTCCAATGGAACAATCGCCGTCGCAAGCAAGAGCGTGGTCGTGGTGATTCATCCCCGCCAAGCATCGGCTCCCAATGCGAACATCGAACGATTCATGATCGGCAAAGACTTCCCGGGCTCGCGCATCGAAGTCATCTATCCCGATCGAGAGGCAAGTCTCTGGATCGGCACCAATCATGGGATGGCCCGCCTTTCCATGGAAGGAGCAACGGCTTCTGAAAAGCAAGCCGGCTATTCTGTTCAACTGTTACCCACCTCCGACCCGCTCGCTTCCAATGCAGTCGTTTCGTTTCTCGAAGATCGCGAAGGCGACCTTTGGGTAGGAGCTGAAACGGCGGGTCTGCAAATTTTTCGCGAAAGCCGTTTTCGGACACTGGGCACGAGGGAGGGCCTCAGTTCCGATGCCACAACGGCCATCATTGAAGATAGAACGCACTTTCTTTGGATAGGCACTCGCGATAGCGGAGTCAATCGCATCACGGAAGACACGGCAACCGGATCGAAGGATTCTCCGTCCCTTCCAGCCATCGTCTTCAATACCGCCGGTGGCCTGGTCAGCAATGTTGTCCTGGCTTTAGCATCGGCGCCGAACGGCGATGTCTGGGTGGGCACGCCAGACGGACTCAATCGCATTCACCAGGAAAGCGGCAGACATCAAATATCGACGTTCACCTCCGCGGACGGACTCCCGGACGACTTCATTCGATCACTCCTTTGCGCGGAGGATGGATCCCTGTGGGTTGGCACTCGTCGAGGCTTGACTCACCTCGATCATTCGCATTTCCACACGTTCACTCAGCTCGATGGGCTCGGCAGCGATCTCGTCGGAGCCATGGTCGAAACGCATGAGGGCGATTTGTGGATAGCCACTCTGAACGGTCTCTCACGCATGCATAAGGGTGCGATCCGGAACTACACGACGGCCGACGGACTGCCAAGCAACGTGATCACAGCCCTTGACGTAACCCCAGATGGAACTCTCTGGATCGGAACTCAGGACCAAGGCCTGGCCCTGTGGGATTCCCAGTGGAACGGCGGTCAAGTTGTTGCGTTTCCCGATCATGCCAGTAGCACGAATTCTGGGACAAGCACTGAGAAGCAAATAGGCGAGCTGCCCGCCGACATCCACGCTCTGCTTCACGACGATCGCGAACATCTTTGGATTGCGTCCGACTCCGGGCTAACGCGAGTTGACATTGCAAGCTTGATGAAGAGTGCCCGGGGCGGGGCGGTTAACCTCAACGCTATTCATTTCACCACGGCCGATGGCCTTCGCAGTCGTGAAACAAGCAAGAACAGTCATCCCACGGCGAGCCGATCAAGCGATGGCCGTCTCTGGTTTACCACGCCGAAAGGCCTCATCATAGTTGACCCCCTTCAATTCGCGGAGATTCCCGGTCCGCCTCCAGTCGTCATCGAGCGTTTCGCCGTCGATGACCGCACTACCGATGAAACTTCACCGGGTGCCTTTCCCATAGCCGCGGGTCATCTACGTTTCCAATTCGACTATGCAGGCCTCAGCTTCGCCGCTCCTCAGAAGCTGCGTTACCAGTACATGCTCGAGGGTTTTGATCACGAATGGACCGACGCCGGAACACGCCGCACTGCGTACTACACCAATATTCCTCCTGGCCCTTACCGATTTCGAGTGCGCGCAACGCTCGGAGACGCCGGCTTTTCATATGCGTCCAATCTGACTGCACCTTCGGCGATGGCGCCTGGCAGCGCAACACATGATGCGCCCATTTTCCCAGAAGCCGACCTGTCCTTCGAGCTCCTGCCTCACTTCTATCAGACTGCCTGGTTTCGTGTTGCTCTCCTGCTGGCAATCGCCGCTGTGGTCGTATGGATTTTTCGCCGCCGGATTCGTCGCGTACGCCGCGAGTTCAGTGTGGTCATGGCTGAGCGAAACCGTATCGCTCGCGAGATTCACGATACTCTGGCGCAAGGATATGTGGGCATCTCTCTCCAACTTGAAGTGCTGGGCGAGCTCCTACGCCATGACCGTGCCGAAGCGGCAGCGAAACATCTCGCCGCAACCCAGGCGCTGGTACGTGAGGGGCTTGACGATGCACGTCAATCCATCTGGGCCCTACGCTCTCAAGATGGTGACGAACACAACCTGCCTGTACGCCTGCGCCGTCTCGTCGAAAAGGCCCAGACGCCGGAACTCAGTGCCAGCCTCGAGGTCCACGGGGCCTATCGTGCACTGGATACCAACGTTGAAAAGGAAATCCTGCGCATTGCTCAAGAAGCCATCCAAAACGTAAAGCGACATGCCTCTGCAAACCAGGTGCATGTACACCTGGATTACGATGAGCGTGCGCTCAGCCTTATCATTTCGGACGACGGAAAAGGTTTTGTTCCTCCACCGGTCCTCGGATCATCAAAGCCAGATGCAAGAAGCCCAGTTGCCTCGAATGGCAACTCGGGGCATTACGGACTCACCGGGATGCTGGAACGTGCCGCCTTGATTCGTGGCGAGCTCTCGGTCATCAGCGAGCCAGGCTCTGGCACGACCGTGAGCCTTCGCATAGCGGCACCTGAGGCATCTGCGCGAAATCGTAGCGATTCCTCGACCGCAGCGCAAACAATGAAACCCGCCGAGGACATTGCTCGCAAAGAAAGTTCAGCGCCGCACCTCGATTCAGATTCAGAGTGAGCCAGCTAACATCAGTTAACATCGGGAAGGAGCTATCGTGACAAGCAGTCCTATTCGCATCTTGGTTGTCGAAGATCACCATGTGGTCCGTCAGGGCCTTATCGCCCTGCTCAACGTTGCGGAGGGCGTAGAGGTCGTCGCTCAGGCAGCCGACGGACTGGAAGCCATGAAGCAATTTGAATCAAACTATCCGGACATCACTCTCATCGATCTCCGCCTGCCAAAAATGAGCGGCGTCGAAGTCATTCAAAGAGTGAGGGCAATTCATGCCCAGGCTCGTTTCATCGTGCTCACCACCTATGATGGCGACGAAGATATTTATCGGGCATTGCAGGCTGGCGCGCGAGCGTACCTGCTCAAAGGCATGACGGTCGACGTCCTGCTGACCACAATCCGCTCGGTACACGCAGGCAAGTCTTGCATCCCCCCTGTCATTGCGCAGCGGCTGGCCGAGCGCATGTCAACGGAGAAACTGACCCAGCGAGAACAGGACGTCCTCGAGCAGATCGTGCGCGGGAAGAGCAACAAAGAAATTGGCGCAGAACTGGATATATCCGAGGCAACCGTGAAAACCCACATCAATAACCTGCTCGGCAAACTGGGCGTTTCCGATCGTACCCAGGCAGCGACCGCCGCAATTCAACGCGGGCTCGTGCAGTTGGAATCGCAGGGAGACATTCGCTTATGATTCTCGCCTTGTTCACGAGACGATTCGCGCTCGTTTTTTTGGGGGTAGTAATGCTGGCTGGCTTTTCTCCCATGATCGACGCGCAAAAAACATCCTGGCGTCAAGCGACAGACGCGGAACTAGCTGCGCTCCTGCCCGCGCGCGCGCCCGTTGAAAAAGAGCATATTGAAACCGAAATGCGCACGGCGAGTGGCATTACCGACGGAAAGGGCCATTTCATAGCCGGAGTGGTTCTGATTACAGCCGGATATTCAGCGGACGGAAAGTACTCGCATTACCTTATTGTCCAAACTCCTGTCCGAATTTCCGGAGTCGTCCTGCCACGTGGAGAATACGTATTTGGATGGCAGCGAGACAAGGACGGAGAGGCTCTGGATGTGCACCTCCACGAGGCTCAGTCCGGAAAACTAATAGGCAACGCACAGGCTCGCCGACTCGTCGCCAACACCCGTGTGGAACAGTTGCGTATCTGGGTTCCGACCGAAAAGCCAATGATTCAAATTGGACGTTTCGGACTTCCGTACGAGATCGCAGAGCCTTGAATCGCCGTCGGCGAGCTGTCATCTCCACCTTCTTGAGGATGCCCGCTTCCATCCGGCGCACGTATACTCTCTGACATGTTTACGGCTCCTCATCTACGCGCGACTTTCGGTTTATTTTTTTGCCTGTTTCTACCCTCAACATTGCTTGCTCAAAGCGGCGGAATGGGATCCGGTTCGACAGGTCAAGCCGATAAACCCACCGAAGGAGCGCAACCTGCGTCCTCGGCCGGAGCCGCCACAGGCTCGCCTCATCCGCCGCAATATGATGCCCATCAGCGCCCCATTACCGCTGGCGGCTTTGTGACAACCGGTCCCATTATCTTCCAGGACATCTCAGAAAAGGCCGGCATCACCCACTGGACGCACCACATGGGCGACACCGATAAGCAATTCATCCTGGAAACCGACGGGTCCGGTGTGGGCTTGATTGATTACGATAACGACGGCTGGCTGGACATCTACTTTGCCAACGGCTCGACGTTCAAGGCCCTCGATGGTAAGGAAGTGCCGCCTCATGCAGCGCTCTTCCACAATAATCACGATGGCACTTTCACCGATGTCGCAGCCAAGGCGGGCGTCACCAACGATCGCTGGGGCTTTGGAGTTGCCATTGCCGACTATGACAACGATGGATGGCCCGATATATTCGTTGCCAATTACGGGAAAAATCGCCTTTACCACAACAATCATGACGGCACGTTCACAGACGTCGCAGAAAAAGCCGGCGTTACGCTAGGCAACTGGTCGGCTGGCGCCACCTGGGGAGACTACGACGGCGATGGACGGCTAGACCTGTTCGTGTCCGGGTACGTGCATTTCGATCGCAACAATCCACCAGTCAGCGGCGCCAATGGCGTCTCCTTCGCTTTCTGCTCCTTTCGCGGTGAGGCGGTGAACTGCGGTCCTCACGGCCTCAAAGGTGAGCCCGATCATCTCTTCCACAACAACGGAGATGGCACTTTCACTGACGTCAGCGTCAAGGCTGGTGTAGCTGATGAACCTGGCTACTATGGACTGAGCACGCTCTTTGTCGACGTCAATAATGACGGCAAACCCGACCTGCTGGTGGGCAATGACTCGACTCCAAATTATCTTTACATCAACAAAGGCGATGGTACCTTTGAAGATGTGAGTTACGCGTCAGGCTATGCATTGAACGAGGCTGGACGTGAAACCGCGTCCATGGGTATCGCCGTTGGAGACTATGAAAACACCGGCCTGCTCGATATCTACAACACCACCTTTTCCGATGACTACAAGCCGCTCTATCACAATGAGGGCGACGCGAATTTCACCGACATCAGCTATCAACTAGGAATCGCGGAAGTTTCAGTTCCATTCCTTGGCTGGGGCGATTCCTTCATCGACTATGACAATGATGGATGGAAGGACCTGTTGCTCGTCAACGGCCACGTTTATCCACAGGTTGACCAGCATCAGTGGGGGACAACCTGGGCCCAGCGTCCTCTTCTCTTTCACAACCTGCAGGGCAAGAAATTTGAAACCGTCCCCGCGGTTGAAGGAACCGGCCTGGCCCTTGTCATGCCTGCTCGCGGCCTCGCTGTCGGCGATCTCTTCAACGACGGGAAGTTGGACGCCGTGATCAATGTCGAAGATCATCATCCCGTTATCCTTCGCAACGTCAACCCTGACCATAATCACTGGCTCGAGCTAAAGCTGGTGGGAGGCGCCAAAAGCCCAAAGGATGCAGTCGGGGCGACGGTCTACCTCACGGCAAACCATATTCGGCAACGTGGCGACGTGCTGAGCGGAGGCAGCTATATCTCCACCAGCGATCCTCGTGTCCATTTTGGGCTCGGAGACGCCACTGTGGTCGATGGCATTGAATTGCATTGGCCCAGCGGAAAGGTTGAGAAGTTCAACACACCGGGCATCGATCGCATCGTGACGTTGACTGAAGGCGCCGGCCAATAGTTTTATTGCGGCGTCTGCACAGGCGAAGCGACGCAGCCACACTTTTCTCCGCTAGAGTGGTTCTCCGGCCACGCAGCTCATCGTTGAGCCATAACTCGGGATAGCGTAGCTTCGCCAGCAAGCCGGCAGGTGAACTGGCTTGCGGAGAATCTCGAATAGATCATTCGGCTAACGGCTTCTCAGTGCTGATGCGCTGTTGCCGCGCGTCCCCGAAAACAGCAGGATTTCTGCATGGTGGCTGGCGGCGGATGATTTCTGCAAGACCAAGCCGTGGCGTATGATGTGACTGCCAGGAGCAATTGTTCACTTCCAGCCTTACTCTGATGTAACCAGCGAATATGAAGCCTTCCAACAATCAGCGCGAACTTCCAGAAGAGTCAAGCGAAGACGCCATTGCCCTGCCTGCCGATCAAGAAGTTCTTGAAACCCTCGATGACACTGCAACTGCGTCTGACTCGCTGCACGAAGAACAGCGCAAACCGCCCCTCGACTATCCCGTCGTCGGCATCGGAGCCTCCGCCGGCGGTCTCCAGGCAATCCAGGAAATCCTCCGAAATCTCGACGCCAACACAGACATGGCTTTTTGCCTGATTACCCATCTCGCGCCCGATCAGAAGAGCTACCTCACCGAAATTCTCGCCAAAGAAACCAAGATGCCGGTGTTGCCTATCGAGCAGGGAATTCGACCCGAGCCAAATCACCTGTACGTTTTGCTTCCCAACCAACTCGCAACGCTGGAGGAGGGTGTTTTCCAAGTAATCCCTCGGCCGCCAACCCACCGGTCGGCCATGCCGATCGATCTTTTTTTCCGCTCGCTCGGCCTGGAACAGAAGAATTTTGCGGTGGGTGTCGTACTTTCCGGGGCGGACTCGGATGGCGCCTTCGGGCTCAAACTCATCAAGGGAGAAGGCGGCCTCGCCCTGGTGCAGGCGCCGGAAACAGCAACACACGGCAACATGCCCCGCAGCTCCATCGCCGCCGACCACGTGGACCTCGTCAAGGCTCCCTCAGAATTGGGATATGAACTCAGTCGCTTGGCAGCCCATTTCAGCAAGCCTGAAGTGCGCGCCCTGGAGATGGGCGAGGCGCTCGATGGCGACGAGCAGTATTTTCAGCGCATCCTGCAATTGATGCGCGGCGTCTCCGGACTCGAATTCCGCCAATACAAACCCGCCACGCTTCGCCGTCGCATTGGCAGGCGCATGATGCTGATGCACATGGAGAGCCTCGCCGATTACGCCCGGTACCTTCAGGTTCGTCCCGAAGAACTGCGCATCTTGCAGGAAGATGCACTGATCAATGTGACCCGGTTCTTTCGCGACGCCGAAGTGTGGGACTTTCTGAGCCAGGAAGTCTTGCCGTCTTTTTTCCGCGACCATGCCAAGGACGCGCCCGTCCGCATCTGGTGCGCCGGCTGCTCCTCCGGCGAAGAAGCCTTCTCCCTCGCCATCCTTTTCCTGGAATACATGGCCACTGCGGGCATTGATTCCACCGTCCAGCTCTTTGGCACCGACGCCAGCGAACGGTCCATCGATATGGCTCGGAACGGCATTTACCCCGAGAGCCTGCAGAGCGAAATATCGGAAGAGCGGCTGCGCCGATATTTTGTCAAGGTTGATCGCGGTTACCAAGTTTCCAAGCGTGTGCGTGATCTTTGTATCTTTGCCCGCCAGAATCTGGTCAGCGACCCACCCTTCTCCCACATGGATTTTGTCAGTTGCCGTAATGTATTGATCTATCTCAATCAGTCCCTGCAAAAGCAGATCCTCAACACTTTCCACTACGCTCTCGATCCTTCCGGCTATCTGCTGTTGGGCAGTTCCGAGAGTCTGCGCGACTATGGCGAACTTTTCTCCACTGTCGATCGGCGCTTCAAGCTATATGCCAAGCTGAATATCCGTCTGCACAATGGATATGATCTACCTTCCTTTGCAGTGCAAAACTCTGCCCCGCTCCCGCAGCGAATGCTCGAGTCTTCTAACCGCGCCGACGTTTGGCCGGATGTCGATCTCCAGCGCGCCGCTGATCGCATCGTACTGGCACGATACGGGCCGCCCGGACTCATCGTCGACGAACAGATGAATGTTCTGCAGTCGAGAGGCGACACCTCGTCTTTCATCGATCTCGGGACAGGCCCTGTAAGTTGGAATCTCTCCCGAATCCTTCGCGAATCGATTTCCTTTACAGTGAAGTCCGCCGTAGAACGAGCTATTGTCGAAAACGTACCCGTCAGCCTTGGAGCTGTAACGGTTCATCGGGAACGGTCGGAGTACTCTTTCCGCGTAGAAGTCCTGCCCATCACGGTGGTCAACTCCAGGTTTCGCTGCTTCCTCGTTCTCTTCGAGAATGCCAGCGAGACTTCCAACCGCAGCGCCGATCTTGCCATTCCATCTACAGTCAGTCCCGAAGGAAAAGATCAAATCATCGCTCAGTTGCGACTCGATCTCGAGGCCAACCGCTTCCATCTGCAATCGCTGATCGAAGAGCGCGACGCTCGCAACCAGGAACTAGTCTCGGCCAACGAAGAGATTCAATCCGCCAACGAAGAATTGCAAAGCACCAACGAAGAGCTCGAAACCACCAAGGAAGAGCTGCAGAGCGCCAACGAGGAACTGCAGACCGTCAACGAAGAGTTGCAGCAGCGCAACTCCGTCCTGGTGCAGACCGGCAACGATCTCAACAATCTACTCAACAGCGTCAACATCCCTCTACTGATGCTGAATAACGAACTGAGCATTCGCCAGTTCACTCCGCCCATACAGCGCCTGCTCAGCGTCCGGGCCTCAGACATTGGCCGGTCCATTACGGAGATACGGCTGCATCTCAGCATCGGCGATATTGAACCCATCCTGCGCGAAGTGTTGGAGACCCTCGGTACACGCGAAGAAGAAGTGCAGGATCGCGACGGGCGCTGGTACCTGCTCCGCGTCCGACCGTACCGTACGTCCGAAAACAAGATTGAAGGTTTGATCATCCTCCTCGTTGACATCGATCAGATTCGAAAAAGTCAGCAGGAATTGCGCGACTCAAGAGATTTTGCCAACTCCATGCTGGAGAGGGTTCCGATTCCTGTCGCGGTTGTCAACCAGGACGGCACAGTTCGCAGCGCCAACACCGCGTTTCTCCAGTCCACGCTCATGCGCGAGGCCCAGCTCGTCGGACATCCCCTGCCAGATCTCCTCGAACAGTTGTGGGGAGCTCATTCCATCAGTCAGCAATTGAGCCTTCTTCGCAGGGGCGACGCTGGAGGCAAGTTCTCCGTCGAGCACGTCTCAACGACAACTCGTCGCGCAAACCTGATCTTCCGAGGCGAATCTCTTGCCCTCGACGGCGATCGAGCCATGCTCTTCACCATCCAGGACCTCACTTTACAGCGCCGCGGAGAAGAGGAATTCCTGCGCGCTAAGAGCCAACTGGAGGAGGAGATTGTTCTCGCAAGGCGTCAGTTGGAACGCAGCCAGGAAGAGTTGCGCGGACTCACCGCGCATCTTTTTACCGTTCAGGACGAGGAGCGCCGCCATGTAGCGAGAGAACTCCACGACGACATCAGTCAGAACCTGAGCATCCTCGATCTGCGCCTCCGCGCCCTACAGGAAAAGCAGAAGGAGGCGCCAATCTACGGGGAGATCGGTGATCTGCGAAAGCAGCTTGCCCAGCTGGCTGACGACGTTCGCAGCATCTCACACCGGCTCCATCCCGCCATTCTCGATGACCTCGGTCTTCCCTCAGCGCTCAACGCCATCGTCCAGGAATTCGGGGAGCGCGAAGACATGCCGGCCACCTATTTTGGAATCAACTTGCCTGAGAGCATTTCGACCAACGTTGCCGCCGCCCTCTACCGTATCGCTCAGGAGGCGCTCCGTAACGTCTCCAAGCACGCTGGAAAAACACACGTGAAAGTGATTCTCGAAAAGATCGAAGGGAACCTGGTCTTGCAGGTTATCGATCTCGGACTGGGTTTCGACGCCGACCCGGAGGAGCCACGCGAAGGGCTGGGACTCATCAGCATGACCGAACGCGCACGGCTGGTGCATGGATGTGTCACTATCAATTCATCTTTGGGAAAGGGAACCACTGTCACCGTCGAAGTGCCGCTATCTCAACATGAATAGACCACGCATCATGATCGCGGACGATCACACGCTCATGACCGAAGGGCTTCGCCGCCTGCTGGAAGCTGATTTCGATGTCATTGGGACAGCGTCCAACGGAAGAGAGCTGCTTTCGATGCTCAACAGCATGGCTCCCGACGTCATCGTACTCGACATCGCCATGCCTGATCTGAACGGCATCGAAGCCGCACGGCTCATCAGCAAGTCCTATCCCAATGTCAAACTGGTTTTTGTCACACAACAGATTGACCGGCACTATGTGCAGGCTGCATTCCGCGCCGGCGCAAGCGCATTCGTCGCCAAACAGTCGGCTTCAACCGAATTGCAAGGCGCCATCCACGGCGCCCTCCGAGGTCAGACGTATATCACTTCCGTCCCTGGCCCCGGTCAGACCACCCTCCCCGACGTTTCCAAGATCGTCGCCGGCGATGTCACCGACAGTTCTCTGACCCCTCGACAAAGACAGGTGCTGCAACTTACCGCCGAGGGCAGAACCGTGAAGGAAATCGGCGTTTCTCTTAAAATTTCACCCAAGACGGTCGAGTTTCACAAAGCCGCTATCATGGATCAGCTCGGCCTGCGTAATACGGCGGATCTCACCCGCTACGCGGTTTCGCACGGCATCATCCGCGCCTGATTTCCAGTTGCCGACGCAGCGGCGATCAATCACTTGGGCAAAAATCCGCGCTCGCTCCATTCGCCTGTCGCAACTTCTTGTGGCCTGCGTCACAGTTCTTGAAAATGACTTCGCGATTTGTGATGCCGCTCACATCCGATCGTGTTGTGTGATCGTTACCTTCGCTAAAAGTTGATCGGCAAACTCTCAGTTGCTCCTCCGACGCCGGAGTTGCGCCGTCACCGAATCAAGCGAGGTGAACATGGCTCTCTCCATTTGGCAGTCAATGCAACAGAAAGGCTACAGCCGCAGAGACTTCCTTCAATTCTGCACGGCCGCTGCCGTCATGGCGGGGCTGGATCGCTCCGCCGGAGCGCAGGTCGCCTCGGTTTTTGAGAAGAAAGAAAAGCCCGCCGTTGTGTGGATGCACTTCCAGGAATGCACCTATTGCAGCGAGTCGTTCATCCGCGCCTCCCACCCCATCGTCGTGGATGCATTGCTTGATGTGATGTCCCTCAACTACACCGAGACCCTCATGGCTGCCTCGGGCTTCCAGGCAGAGAAGAGCCTCAACGACACCATCCAGAACAACAAGGGCAAGTACATCGTGCTGGTCGAAGGCGCAGTACCCACCGGCGCGGACGGCGTCTACTGCATGATCGGCGGCAGGACCGCTGAATCCATTCTGCAGACTGTGGCAAAGGACGCCGCCGCCGTGGTCGCCTGGGGCAGTTGCGCCTCCAACGGATGTGTGCAGGCTGCCAAGCCCAATCCCACCGGCGCTACGCCCATTCACAAGCTGATCAACAAGCCAGTCATCAATGTCCCAGGCTGCCCACCCATCGCCGACGTCATGATGGCCGTCGTAACTCACTTACTGGTGCTCGGCCAGATTCCAGCACTCGACAGTCTCGGACGTCCCAAGGAATTCTACGGCCGCCGCGTTCATGACACGTGTTATCGCCGCGCTAACTATGATGCCGGCCTGTTCGTGGAATCTTTCGACGACGAGAACGCACGAAAGGGATATTGCCTATACAAGATGGGCTGCCGCGGGCCAGTCACCTACAACGCCTGCTCCGTCACCAAGTGGAACGAAGGCACCAGCTATCCCATTCAGTCTGGCCACGGCTGCATTGGTTGCAGCGAAGCCGGCTTCTGGGACAACGGCCCCTTCTATCAGCATCTGGCGTCCTTCCCTGGATTCGGCATTGAGAGCACAGCCGACACCATCGGAATCGATGTCGGCGTAGCCACTCTCGCCGGCGTAGCCGCTCATGCCGTCGTCACCAACATCCGCAAACAGAAAGTTATCGCGGAAGTACACGCCGAAGAACACACCCAAGTACCCGCTGGCAAGTAACAGGAGCACGAGGAATCATGGCACGCATCGTAGTCGATCCAGTAACCCGCATTGAAGGACATCTGCGCATCGAGGCAGTTGTCGAAAACGGCATCATCACAGACGCGTTCAGCGCCGGCACCATGGTACGAGGCTTGGAGAAAATCCTCATCGGCCGCGATCCCCGCGATGCTTGGGCTATCACCGAACGCGTCTGCGGCGTTTGCACAACTGTACATGCGCTGGCCAGCGTACGCGCTGTCGAAGACGCTATCGGAGTCGCCGTTCCTCCCACCGCCGAATTGATCCGCAACATCATGATGGCCACGCTCTACGTGCACGATCACGTCGTTCACTTCTATCATTTGCACGCCCTCGACTGGGTCGACATCGTCAACGCCTTGAAAGCCGATCCAAAGAAGGCCGCGGACCTCGCAGGTTCGTTCTCCAAGTGGGATAAGAACACGCCCGCTTACTTCGCCGCCGTGCAGGAAAAGATCAAAGCCTTTGCCGCCAGCGGTCTGGGAATCTTTGCCAACGGCTACTGGGGCCATCCCGCCTACAAACTGCCTCCCGAAGTAAACCTCATCGCGGTTGCGCATTATCTCGACGCCCTCGAATGGCAGAAGGAAATCGTCAAGATTCACGCCGTCTTCGGAGGCAAAAACCCGCATCCCAACTACCTCGTCGGCGGTGTACCCTGCTCCATCGACGCGGATGAAGTCGCCGCTATCAATTCTGAACGCCTCAACCTCGTCGCACGCCTCATCAGCCAGGCCGACGAATTCATCAACCAGGTCTACATCCCTGACGTCCTCGCCGTCGCCTCCTTCTACAAAGATTGGGCCAAGTGGGGCGGAGGCCTGAAGAACTACCTGAGTTATGGCGAATACCCCACCCGCGGCTACAGCCAGGTCGACTCGTTCAAGTTCGCTCGCGGCGTTATCCTCAATCGCGACTTCAGCACCGTTCATGCCGTCAATCCTCGGGACTCGCAGGAGATCAAGGAATACATTGCGCATTCCTGGTACGACTACGAGGGCGGCGATGCTGCCGGCCTTCATCCATGGTCAGGCGAAACCAAGCTGAATTACTCCGGTCCCAAGCCTCCCTTCGAATCTCTCGCCGGCTACGAAAAATATTCCTTCCTGAAGACTCCTCGCTGGAAGGATCAGCCCATGGAGACCGGCCCTCTTGCGCGCCTCCTCGTCTCGTATGCAGCCGGCCATGCCGACGTCAAAGAGTCCATCGGAGCGGTCCTCGGCAAACTCAACGTGCCGCTCGAAGCCGTATTCAGCACCCTGGGCCGCACCGCTGCCCGCGCCATTGATGCCGAACTCGCCATGGGCTGGCTCAAGGAGTTCTTTGCCGAGCTTATGGGCCGCGTCAAGACCCGCGAAACGTCAACCTTCAACAGCGAAAAGTGGGAGCCCAAAACCTGGCCCACAGAATGTGAAGGTGTCGGGCTTGTCGAAGCCCCGCGTGGCTCTCTCGCGCATTGGATCAAGATCAAAGACGGGAAGATCGACAATTATCAACTGGTCGTCCCCACCACCTGGAACGGCTCTCCTCGGGACGCGAAACAGCAGCGATCCTCCTTTGAAGAGTCGCTGATCGGAACCCCCGTCGCCAAGCTCGACGAGCCTGTCGAGATCCTTCGCACCATCCACTCCTTCGACCCGTGCCTCGCCTGCTCCGTACATTTGTACGATCCGCAGGGCCGGCACCTTCACCAGGTTTCATTCGAGTAACCGACATGAGTGCTTCGAGAACCAGTGCGCGTCCCGCTGCAGCGGCTGCCCTTCCGCCGTTAGCCGAACATCCCGTAGAGTACCGGCGCGTCTACGTATGGGAACTCCCCGTACGCGTCTATCACTGGATCAACGCCGTCACGCTGGTGCTTCTCTGTATCACCGGCTATCTCATTGGCGCGCCCATCCGCGCGTTCTACGCCGCCGAAGCCTACCAGCAATACTGGTTCGGCTGGGTCCGCTTTATCCACTTTCTCTGCGCCTTCGTCTACGTCTTCAACTTCGCGGCTCGCATCTATTGGGGTTTCAACAGCAATAAGTACGCACGCTGGAATGCGTTCTTTCCTCTGACCCGCGCTCAGCGCCAGGAAATGGTCGACGTCTTCAAGGCAGACGTGCTCCAAACCAAGCTGCATGGCCCCATTTCAACAGGCCACAATTCGGTCGCCGGCTTCGTGTACTTCTTCACTTTTCTGGCCTTTGTTGCCCAGACCATTACCGGTTTCGCTCTCTACTCCAGCATGAGCAATTCATGGCTGCCGCGCATGTTTACCTGGATCGTGCCCTTGATGGGCGGTGAAGCTAGGGTCCGATCGTGGCATCATCTCCTGCTCTGGTTCTTCGTGTCCTTCATTATCGTGCATGTCTATCTCGCCTTCTATCACGACTACATCGAGGGCCGTGGCACGATCTCCTCCATCGTGGGAGGCTGGAAGTTTGAAAGAGAGAAGCAGGATGACTGAATCGCCCCGCACCCTCATCCTCGGCCTGGGCAACATCCTTATGGGCGACGAGGGAATTGGCGTTCACATCGTTCAGGCTCTTGAGAATCTTGCTCTGCCTCCAGGCGTCACCTGCCTCGACGGAGGCACCGGCGGCTTCATCCTGCTCGAGCCTCTGCAGTCCGCCGACCGCATCATTCTCATCGACGCTGCCGCCGACGGCAACCCCATCGGCACCGTCACCCGCACCAGGCCAAGATTTTCGCGCGACTATCCGCCTACTCTCACCGCCCACGATGTCGGCGTCAAGGATCTTCTCGACGTCTTCCATATGCAAAACGGAGACAGCAACGTCACCCTGTACGCCATCACCATCGATCCCCATCAGCCCATCACACTTAGCCTCTCTGAACAAGGCAGCATGGCGGCGGCGCGCGCCACCCAGCAGATTTTGTCAGAACTGCAAGCGACGGAGCATTCAGACGCCAGGGTATCTTCGACGGAATTGGAGCGTTGCAGCGCCGCACTTGAACACGCCTCATATTGAAAAGATTGGTCGAAGCGCAGGGATTCGAGCCCCCGGCCCTCTGGACGCTTACGAGGAATCCACGTTCCGCGCGGTAAAGATCAGCGCTTCGCCATTTGCTGCCGAGTCGGCAATCTTCAGTTGGCCACTATCGCGGTAGAGTGTGAGGAGCGTGACTCCTCCCGTTCATGATTGTTAACTAATAACGAACCTTAGAACCATCGTCGGGAACGACATTCATCGTAAGTTGTTTCCCACCTCGAACCAATGTCAAATTCGCCTTAACTCCTGGTTTGAGTGCATAGATCATATCCATCAAATCCTCGCTGGATTTGACCGGCTCCCCATTGATAGCTTCGATCCCGTCGTCTTTGCGGAGGCCGGCTCTTGAAGCCGGACCTCCCAATGTTACATGCGCAACCGTCACATGAGGTTTCGAGGATTGGAGAGGGCTCTTCTGTGTGGGGGCTTGGGAATTGGACGAAATGCCTAACAATCCGTATGGCTTCAAAAAGGCGATGGATTCCAAGGCGGCCCCCGTGCCAATAGCTGTCGACGCCCAGGTGCGACCCCCATCGCTGGTGTGCAGGATGCTTCCTTCCGCACTTACAGCCCAACCCGAAAGGGGAGAAACAAAAGAGATTTCGGTCAGGTCAGCCTGGCTTCCTGTTCCTTGTTCGCCCCAGGTTTTCCCTCCGTCTTCTGTGTGGAGAAGAAATCCCATTTGTCCAGCTACCCATCCTGATTCTGGCGTGACAAACGCAACACTGTAAAGATTCTTGAGTATGCCGCTGCCCTGTTCCGACCACGTGCGTCCGCCATCCACAGTCTGAAGAATCAGACCATGAGCCCCGACCGACCAGCCAGACAGCGATGACGGAAACGTCACGGCATTGAGAGTGGCTTTGGTGCCGCTGCGCTGTGTCTTCCATGATTGCCCGCCGTCACTCGTATGCAAGATCGTGCCCTCATCGCCTACAGCCCAACCGGAGCGAGCGTCGGTGAATGCGATTCCTCGCAGCGTCTGTTTGGTATGGCTTGATTGGTGCGCCCAGGTTTTGCCGCTGTCGGTAGTGTGCAAAATCAATCCATTCTCTCCGACCGCCCAACCAAGCCGTGGGGAGATAAGAGTGACCATCTCAAGATCATCGAGGATGCCTATGTTCAGGTCATCCCATGTTTTTCCGCCGTCATCGGTGCGCCACATGGTTCCTTTACTGCCGACGACGAAACCGAGTTCCCGAGTGGAAAAAGCTATGGAAGAAAGCATCCCCTTATCGTGATTTTGACTCTCCCATGTACGGCCGTCATTTTCTGTATGCACAATGGTGGCCTCGTTGCCCGCTGCCCATCCTGTAGGAAGAGTGCTCAAGAGAGCGCTGGTTGCTTGGCTTTCAAAAAGAAGACTGATGTGATTGCTGATTGCGGAAATGTTTGGTGCTGGGAGTATCGCCCATGAAGCTAGCAGGGTGGCAAGCAATGCGGTGAAAATACCAGAGGTAACCAAGGCTTGCCGACGGCCAGACTCGCCAAGTGCGACGCGTCGATAACGCAGCACCGTTCGCAACTCCATGGCTCCCCCTACCAGCCAGACGATCGAAAGCACAAAGGCGGCGCCGAAAAATATGGCGAAACTGATCTCGTCAAAATTCCAATCATGTTGATACAGGACGTCACATGCGCCAGACAAGCGGGGACTGATGATCGCCCAGTCCACCCAATAGGGCACTTGCCCATGCCAGGAGGTGTTGCAGCTTCTCATCGTGAAAAATCCCAGCACAGAGATGGCAAAAGCCAATCCGCCACTCAGCAACTTGAGCGAAACCCACAGCAGTGAAGGGGTTTCGTCGACTCCGGCTGTTGCTAAGCCTTTGGAACGGCCTATCATCCCTTGCGGCCATATCAAATGGTCGGCCTGCCAGAAAAGCCACCATGCAAACAGAACAATTGTGGCGTGGATGATGGTCCACGAAAGCAACTCTTTGATAGGATGCTCGTGCATCAGCATCCGAGCGAAGGTTACGCCCCCGCTCATGAAAGCAAGCGCCTCTGGAAAACTGCCAGGCTTGACTGCAATCCAGATGTATTGGCCCAGCCCGGCAATCCCATACCCTCCCCAACTGAGAAGAAATATCGGCGTGGCCAAGAGCATGATCCATCCGATCGTCCGCTTCCAGATCGGCGGCTGTTTGAGGAGCGGTGTATCGGATTCGCTCCATACAGGTAGTCCATAACGGCTGCGCCGGCGGATACCAGCCCGCAACCACACAAAACCCAGGGCGCCCGAAAAAAGCGCAAAAGCTGCGAAAATGACGGCCGCCGCATAATTAGAAAACGATCGATCCTTGTTGTCGTAAAAAGCAAGCGCAAAGGCCATGGCGACGAACACGACTGAGCTCAGACACGCCAACGAACCAGCAAAGATAGAAGTTGTATAAAGCAGGAAGGACCTGGTCTGGCGGCTTGCAAGTACTGGAAGCACCAATGCGTCGTGGCTGAGTTCGTAATACGTGCTGTCGACTCTCCGGTCCGTGCGCAGAAGTCGTTGCTCCACTAGTTGCCGCAAAGTCTCACGTTTGACTCTTAGTTCGTTGCAGAGTTCTCGCTCCTCTACGCTGAGACGCCGTCCCTCCCGGCTGATCAGGAATCGCTCACACATCTTGCGGGCAGTGCTGCGGTATCGCCTGGGCAGGGTAAGAATGGCATTCGCGTAAAAGCTCCTGAGGGTCTCTCCCATGGCTTTTTCGCCACCAACGTCAGCGAACGTCAGTGTGATTTCTCCCGTTGTCGTCATCTGCCTGAAGGCCACTATCGATTCAATACGCTGACAGATGAGTTGCAAATGAAAGGGCTCGACATACCTCGTCGCCTTTCCGCGCGCCTCCATAGCGAATTTTGTCAGGTAATTGAGAATCGACTGGACACATTCAGGCTCCAACCGAAACGCTCTGGTTGAGATTCCTTCACGCTCGATTGCTGCGGGACCTGTAATCGCCTGGGCCGCCATTTCAACATCCAGCGGCGACACCCGATACCGGTTGTCCATAATAGCCGGGATCTGATCGGAAGCTTCTTCCAGAAGCCCTAAAAAGTCTTCGCGCAGCGATAAGACAACGCGAATCACCGGAGGCGAATCGCTGCTTCCGTAGTCTGCGGCTTCCTGGGAGGATGGGGCAACTCCACGCAGTAAAAATCCCAGCTGAGCCAAAAACTTCTCTCGGTCTTGAGCTGATTGCAACGTAAAAAGTTCTTCAAACTGGTCGATAATCAAGACCGGTGTCAGTAACAGATCATCGCGCCACAATTCCGCCGTCTTGAAGAGGGCCCACAAAGAACTGTTACTGCCTGCGACATACTCCACCCCCTGCCGATCCGCCTCCGATTTAACTCCGTCAAAGATAGATGACAAGGGTCCATGCTGAATGTCATTCATTCTTACAAATAAAGGTATGCTGCCCGCTTCTCGAAGCCTGGGCGCGACACCGGCGTTCAGCAGAGAGGTCTTGCCAAGTCCAGACTTGGCGTAGACGACCAGCAGGCGATTGGCGAGGATTTGATCCGTGAGGGCCAACGACGCTGCCTCGCGGCCGAAAAACGTCTGCCGTGAGAGTTCATCGTCGTGGAAAGGCTGAGCGCCTGGGTAACGGTGCAGAGTTTCTTTCATAGTTCACCGGGATGATTCAAAGGGATCTAACGCTGACGTCGTTGATACTCACGCTTCATTGTCGAGATAACCTTGGACATGTCTTGCTCAAATGTGGGCGGACTCAGCTGCATATCGCCGAATCGATTCAACGCCTCAACGCGTTCAGAATCGACCACATCGCTTCCACGCAATGGAATCAGAAACGAGCCTCGTACCCGAAGTGCGCGCTCCGTAGCCAAAGCAACCTCTTTGTTCACATAGCTGTCTGTCTTCCGGCAGAATGCGCGTGTATAGAGCACGAGAGTAAAATCGGATGCGTCCAGATCGGCCTCTATGCGCTGGTTCCAGTCTTCCCCGCCTTTAATGGATTCCTGATCCAGCCATGGCTCGAATTCTGCTTTCTGCAAAGCGTCGTAAACTCTGGAGGCAAGGCTATTATCCTCGTGAACATAACTTATGAAGACCTTTGGGCGAGTTCCAAGGACGGGAGCTTCTTCAATGTAACCTCCATCCGCCTCGAATCTCGTCGAAAGCTGCTTGAGGAACATAGCGATGTCGTCGTCTTCCAGCTCTACACGCGTCCCGCGCTGGTAAAAGAGGATCATCTGGTCACGGTCAGGCTGCAATAATCCGCTGAGTGGTTCAGCGGCAATCACAGGTCCGCTGCGATTAAGCTCGAGAGAGCGTAATAACACCTTCAGCAACACGCGCAGATCCCATTGCTTGATTCCGAATCCAATAAACAAGAAGCTTTGCCCGACCCGCTTGAGCGCGCTCAGTAGACTGTTGGGCAAGGGTGGCCTTTGCGAGACAACCGCTATCAAAAAATCCAAAATGTCGTTTTCACTGATAACCAGTGATGAAGGGTCAGCAGCGTAGCCGAACAGGTGATAAATGACAGGAGAGGTTATATTCCCGGGAATCACAAATTCTGGATTGTCTCGCTTGTCGCTGCGCAAATGATATCTCTGCGTGATCGGGGATTTGCCTGCCGATTTCAGAGCGTTCGCCATCGCGGCGTCCTGCCCGGTCGTGATGATGAGCGGAAATGGAAGTGAAGCGAGTAACTCATGCACACTGGACGGGCTGTACTGCCGCGCCCGCAATACTCTCTCCGCCGTTGCGCGAAGGGTACTTCCCCCAAACCCCTCGGCGTCCTCGTACTGTTGCGCAATCGCAGCCAAGGTATCACCCGAGGTCTCGAACCTGTCTTCCTCCAACTCTCGAGCGAGTTGATGTCGAAGTTCGTCGGGAAGACTTGACTCTTCACTTGAGGTCCGCGCGTCCGATGAGAAGATTTTCACCGGAATCTCCGACCCTAGCATCAGGATGCATTTCCCGTGACGTAGCGATCCGACCAGGTTGTTCCAGTGTCTTTCCTTCAATCGTCCCCCTAGGTCTTAAGCCAGACGTTTCCTCTGACTTGAAATACCGGATCGAAGCTCGTTGACGTCTTGCGAACATGTCTCTCTACCTTCCGCAACAGACCTGAAGGCAAAAACGTGCCGATGGCTTACAGGGTAAAGTGCCTTGAATCGGTGGTGTTGTGCTCATAAACAAGGGTCATACTATGTGCAGCAAGCCTGAAAACGCAACAGTAAAGTGCCACGCGCCGGTAAGTTCCGTAAAACTTTCATCGCGCAAGAGTCGCCCAGCAATTCTTTGGTCAAGCAGGACGATCCTCAGGTCACACGTTCCTTGGTCGTTGTTCTAACCAGACGTCTTACTGTACATCCGGTTCGGAGCCTGTGAATGCACAGAACGGTCTAATGAGTGACAGCCTCAGAAGCAATTCTTGCAAGCAGCAGCCGTTCGTAGCGTGCCGTTAGAAAGGAGTTCCGGTCTGCTTACTGCATACTTGGGACTGACTCCCAAAATCAGGTTGATGTCAACGTTAGCCGCTGCAATGGCAAGGTCCAGCAATAAATCTGTTCTCGCAGGAACTTACGCAAAGGAAAGTGTATTTTTGCCCACAGACCTTCGTCAAAGTCTTTCGAACATGACCTACGCCTCGGGAAGTTTGCCGCGGAAGAGACGGCCCCACCCCTCCAAGTCTTGCAGCATCCATCCGGCGATGGTAGCTGCATCATGACCAAGCTCCTGGGATACAAGCACCCGCTCAGGTTTTAGCGCTTCGATACGACGCGCTGCTGACTTGAGTTTATGGATCATGTAGTTTGACTGCTCTGCCAGGAGTTCCAATTCCGCGTAACTTCGCAAGGCAAAAAAGGCCGCAGATACTGCAGGCAGCACGATGGCCAGCATGCTCAACACCACAACAAAAGTCAAATCGGTGTGCATAAGCTCCAAAAAAAGCTTTAGCAAAACGGCTACAGTGACGCCGAGAAACGCCAGTGAAGCTAGTTTTTCCAATCTCGCCTGGGCAGAATGCGATTCGTGCTCGCGGTTGCGATGATATTCGATTTGATCTTCCACCAGTTCGCGAATTCGCTCCTTGTTTTCCAGGGGAGAGATTGGTGGTGTATTTTGCAAAGGTGCTTGACGGGCAATCGCCGCAAACAGCCAGCTGATCCAAGACATTTGTTGTCCGTCTGCAACCAATTGGACGTTCTCCAGTGGAAGTGACCAGCCTAACGTCCCAGCATACGTTGTTTTCGACAAAGCTCGGCCATAAGACGGTACTCTACGGACTTGCGATGCCAACCGAGCCGTCTTGATCCAACTACGAGTCCGACAATGATGAAAAGAGAGACGAGTTCAAGAATAGCTACGACGCGGGAAAGCCATTCCAGATCAGTTATGTTAAGAGCCTGAAGACCGCATGATACCGCTGCAAAACAAAGAGTGAGCGTAGTCAAGAGGATAATCCACGTGTAAGTCGAGCGGTACCGCGCGGCGTATTCGTTAGCCAACCGATCGCCGCACTCGTAATGACCGTGCCAGTACCTGCCAATAGCGTCAGAAGGAACGAGGTCGGGTTTTCTCCCCGCATGTCCTCCCGCAGCCCACATCATCAGTAGCTTATGCGCATTCCAGATTCGCGGTCTTGGCATCGGAAGGGACTCCGAAAGAAATTCGAGTAGAAAGTCTTTCTTGTCCGATCGAACCAACCAAGACCTTGACTTGCTTGCGCTTCGGTGGCTTGGGGGAGTTGCCGTCTTAGCCGCTGTAAGTGCGGACTTCACATATCTGCTAATGCCCTGCCATGCTGGTTTAAAGTTCATGTCTCCAGCGAGCGCACTCCTCAGACCTTGCAAATCTTCAATCAAAACAGGGTCTCGCTCCTTCGTAGAATGTATCCAGCAAATAGGTATGCTCGAATTCGACGCCAGTCGTACGATGTCTGCCGTTCCCCCCGTCCCATTGCCGAGGCTTCCGTCCCAAACAGCAATCAGAAGATCGGAGTGATGAACCACATACCGTCCAACGGCAAGGTAGGAGAGAGATGTCATATTGCCCTCGCGGCTGCCATCTAACTCGATTCGCTCTTTTGCCTGCTTCTTGAGCCGGCGAAACTCCTCCAAATTTGTCTCCTGCCTACCCCCCTCGTTGCGCACACTCGAAGATGTCCTAAAATCTTGCTCGTATTCGTTCACGGGGAAAGGCATCGGTACACAGAGTTCGTATTTATGCTGGAGCGCAGCAACGGCGGCAATGCGGTCGGCTCCAAGAGCCAAAGGTGAGAGAAATCGCATTCTGATCGCCGGTTCTTTCGTACTATGCGAGTTGGTTGCTTGGCTAGCCAGCGCCTCTTCGGCGCAAACCCGCGTGAGGGCAATAACCTTATCCAATTGAAATTGAATACGGCTCAACTGGTCTTGAGGGAGGTCACGTGCGCCTGTGATGCCGACGCGCAGAGACGGTGAAGGAAGGGACCCAGCAGTTATCGGCTTAACTCGGCTTGGCATGACATCATCTCCGTCGTTAACGAGGCTAACCCATCCTCCTCGCAAGAGACAACCGCCCTTGGTCTGCCTCGCAATGAGGCCTTGTATTATCTATCCTGAGCGCCTTGGCTTCTTTGTCGCTGCCTTGGACAGGGCGAAAGGTTTAGGGAGGGAGCGTTAAAGCCATTCGCCAAGGCACCCACCATCACTCCACTTCTTCTCTAGACAGTCGGCGCTAGGGCGATAGTCGAGCTCTTGCTCAAATTGAAGGACGATTTGCTGCACATTTAGATCGGTATTCGCATGACCGGACCCAGCGAAAGCACTGTAAGACTAGATTCTCGTCAAGAAGAGTCCTAGCAGCCAACGCATTGTGGTTGTGATCTATTTTGTCACCCGCCCCCGCTTTTTCTGTGGCCCTGCGACTTTCCCCAGTTTCTGGTTCAGCCAGCACCAGCCGTCTCGGACAAAGCTGTCTTACGCTACTGCATTCCCCAAGGCCACCGCCAAGCCAAACTGAGAAGCCGCGTCGCATGCCTGAGCCAGACAGAGAGCGATGAAAGACTGATCTACCAAGCCTGTCGAAGTTGTCCAGGTACCGCCAAATTGTGGTTAAAGATGTGGAGGCGCGAGCCAGGTTCATGCATCCGTTACAAACCGCATTCCAATCTGTCTCGGCGATAAAGCGCTAAGTCAAGACGAGGAGGAGAATTGTTTCGCCGGACATTGCAGCCGCGATTGTCTGCCGGGGGAGCAACTCCAGCCGTGTAAAGCCGCTCACGATGGGTGTCGATCAACTTCGTCGGCTTCTGGACAGTATCGCGGCCAACGCGGGATAGTCCGTCTTGGCGTTATGACGCTTGTCCATAGGAATGGAATCCAGGACGCGCACTTCGTCGAGATAAGCCCATGCCATGGCTTGCATTAGTGCTGCGGATACATTTGCGCCATCGGTTTCGACGGCGAGTACGCGTCTGCCGGCAACGTGCTGGATGGCTGCGCGGCTCACGCCTTGCACCTGCATAGCGGCGCACTCAGCCGCGAAGGGGTAGAGGGTCCCGCGGCGATCATGGATCGCTGCCGCGGCTCGTCCCATCAGCCACAAGCGTCCTCGCGCATCAAGCCAGCCCAGGTCGCCAGTTCTGTGCCATCGCACGCCGTCGACGTCGAACTTGGTTTCTGTATCGCCGGCGCCGTGCAGGTATCCAGGCAAGACGTGTTTTCCAGATATCACGATCTCTCCGACAGCTTCTGGCGCAAGGCCGAGAGCGTTGAACTCAGAGCTGGTCATGGAATGGAGCGGAGCACCCCACTGATCGCGCAGGATACGCAACGCAATTGAACCGACGGGAGGGCCGGCGAGCAATCCAGAGCCGCGCTCCATGGCATGGAAGTCCTCTTCAGTAATCTGCGAAAGAGCTATGTCCGCCATGGGTTCCGCTTCTGTCGATCCGTAGACTGCGGTGATTTCGGCATTGGGAAAGAGGCTGCGCGCCTGCTTGAGGTCGAAAGGGAATACGGGCGCTCCACCCATGAAGACTCGCTGCAATTGCGGGAATTGTCGGTGCGTGCGTTGGCATTCGGAGGCGAGACGCCGGATGAATGCGGGAGACGCGGCGGTTGTGGTTACCTGATGGCGCTCAATCTGATCGATTACGGGCGGAGCCTTGATCTTTCCAGGCGCTCGCATGTCCGCGTCTGGCAATACACTGGTCACACCGGCCGCGAGATTTGAGAGCACAAAGATGGGCAGGGTGGTCAGGTCTTTGTCGCCTGGTTTGAGGCGCAGGCTTAGTTGAAGAGCATCCTGCTGCGCCAGCAAAAATTCGTGTGTACGCAACGCGGCTTTGGGCTGGCCGGTGCTGCCGCTTGTAAAGGTGATGAGAGCTGGGGATGCGTCTTCCAGGTCGACGATTTGCTGGCTAGCGTTTTCTGCCGCGGCAAGTGATAGCAGATGGGTTGCGGGAAGCCAGGAGGTGCAGAACGACAAGGGGATTCGCCGCACAGAAGGCGACCAAAGGCGCAGCAACTGGGCCTTCCAACTGCCAAAGAAGGCTTGTGGTGCGTACGTGCGGAGGCAGCGGTGGATATGGTCGAGGCCCGCGGAAGGGTCGAGAAACATGGCCACTGCGCCGACGCGGAAGACTGCGATGAGGAAGACGTAGAGTTCAATCGCCATGGGATGCAGGATGAGAACGCTGTCCCCTGGGCGAACGCCGCTCGCGACAATCTTGTTGGCAACGCGCGCTGTATTGATCTCGAGCGCACCGAAGCTCAGGATGCGATCCCGGCCGTGACGCGTGTCGATAAGAGCAGGGAGATCGGGATGTTGCCGGGCTCGACTGCACAGCATGGTGGCGATGTTCACGAGGTAAGCTCCCGGCTGAAAAGGGTATATCGGCGCATGGTGGCCGCGTAGTGACCGCTGATGTTACGGGAGACACTGTTCTTGTGCATGAGCGCATGAATGCAACGGCGGAAGCCCATCTGCAAACCCTGTTGCTGGGCGCGAGCCACCAGCACGCTGCCCAGTCCGCGCAACTCAAGTTGGGGCAGGATGGCGACGGTCTTGATGAGGAAGGTGTCGATGGATTCGCCCCGAGCCACCTGGGCCAGGTCGGGGATTGCGAAGAGATAACCTGCCAACTCCGTTCCGCGTTCTGCCAGCAGCACGAGTTCGGGCCGGGCGTAGGGGAGGATCCTGGCGTACTGCGCGCGAAAGGCCTCTTCAGGAAGCTCGGTATAGAGGAGATTTTGGGAGAAAGCGATGCGGCTGACCGCGTAGATACGGCCAAGTTGTTCGCTGAGATTCCCGCCTGTTGCGGAACGGATCACGATGCCACGTTCTGCGAGCCTGTTCTCGTGGTGAGCGACTCGCTCATCTTCGAGGGTAAGGTTTGTGTTCAGCGCGGAGTAGTATTCCGCAAGTGGTTCGAAACCTGCCCGCTCGAACTGAAGCGGCCACTCGGGCGGGTTTGAGGGTTCCAGAAAGAAGGCCTCTTCCCTACCTGTGTCGGTGACGAAACGATAGTGCCGCCAGGTGTTGCCATCCAGGGGACCGATGGCGATGGTGCAGCCATGACGGCGCAGCGTGGTGAGGGCTTGCTGCAGCAGGGCGGAGGCGGGCTCATCGCCATGGCTGGCGTAGTGACCGATCACGCCAACCTGATGTGTCTGGAAGGGTGGAACGTTGTTCCACCAAAGGGAGCATTGGGCACGCACTTTTCCTGATTCGTCCACCGCGCAAAGATGAAGGTCGACGTTGTGACCTTCGATCTGACTGGCATCGAAAGGCGGCATGCCGGCCGTCTCGGCCAGTACCTGCCGTTCTCCAGAGGAGTGCAGTGCCATGATGTTCATAGGAATTCCTGGGCGCCGGCTATGAGCGCCGTCACGAAGAGCACCAAGGCTCCCTGTCGCAGCCAGCGGCCTGGATTGACGGAGTAACCTTTTTGGCTGTGCGGTTCAAGCAGGCAAAATGTAGCAAGGGCAAGCGCGCAAGCTACCAAGGCAACTGCTGAGCACAGCAGAGAGCGGCGGGAGATTCCGACGGCAAGGACGTAAGGAAGGAATATCAACAGCCAGCACTGAAAAACGAGTGCCGCTCCTGTGCGCCATGGAGTCTTGGCCGGCCCGCGAACGGCGAGCAACGTCAACGCAAGGATTGAGAGGTGCATGGCGTAACCAGCGGTGTAGGGAAAAAGCAGCTCCGGCTTGCTTTGGAGGTTGCCGACGAAGATCCATACCAGTCCCGCGAATGCCACGCTGGTGACGGCATAGATATTGTGTTTTTCGACTTCGCCTGCCTTACCGGGAAAGAACCAGGTATATGAGGCGAACAGCGTCGCGGGAGCGAGAAGCCATTGCCATCCACCGAGCGCCCACGAGGAGTAAAGGACGAGCACCGCAGCGACGAGCGCGCTTCCTTCCAGCGTGGTGCGCGAGCGGTAGAGCAACACAAGGGTGAGCAGCAGCGCAGCTGCGATGAGTCGATAGACGAGCTCCTTGATCGCCATGTCAGAGTAACGATGCAGAAGCAGGAAGACGCCGAGCGGGATGAGGAGATTGTCGAGACCGCGCCACGCCACTGCCTCAAGGAGGGTGACGATAAGCGCAATATCTGCGGCCACCAGCAGCGTTTGCGGTCGTCCCATTGCTGTGTGCAGCAGTAGCGGGACATGAACAGCCATGAAAGCTACAGTGAAGAAGGCAATAGAGCCCTCGAGGGTCTTGGCGCCGCCCATTCCCTTGTATCCGTAACGCCCGTAATGCGTACCGAGCAACGCTCCAACAGCGTCTGCAAAGGTGAGGACGAGGAGAGGAATGCAGTAGAGAACTTTGTCTCCGCGCGCGAGGGCAAAGAGGATGGCGACGGAGACAGGGAAGTAAAACTCGCCGAGCGATGCGCGACCGACGTCGTC
>Ga0182030_10001155_pt1 | contig 53477 bp, 54 predicted proteins | sample 812S3MmetaG_FD_121299 | JGI IMG/M metagenome (GOLD analysis project Ga0182030, IMG submission 121299) | Permafrost microbial communities from Stordalen Mire, Sweden - 812S3M metaG (Illumina Assembly) | ecosystem: Environmental > Terrestrial > Soil > Wetlands > Permafrost | place: Sweden...
CGACACCGCCGCGCGCGACCGACCCACCGCCGTCGCCACCTCCTGGTGCGTCAACATAAACTCATCCGCCAGGCGCTGCAGCGACCGCGCCTCCTCCGCCGGGGTCAATTCCTCGCGCTGAATGTTCTCGATCAGCGCGACCGCCACCGCCTCCTGGTCCGACAACTCCCGGACCACCGCGGGAATGTCCTTGAGCCCGGCGAGCTTGGCCGCCTGCCAGCGCCGCTCTCCCGCCACGATTTCGTACTGCGGCACTCCGGCCGCGGAGCCCGGCACCAACCGCACGACGATGGGTTGAATCACCCCATTGGCCTTGATCGACGCCGCGAGTTCCTCGAGCGGCTCCTGCGCAATGCTGCGCCGCGGCTGCGACGGTCCCGTGTGGATCGACGCCACCGGCAGCGACCCGACCCCTGCTCCGCCGCCGGCCGCAGAGTCCACCGCCATCGGTCGCGGCGGCTGCGCGCTCAACAGCGCCTGCAACCCGCGGCCAAGTCCTCTGGATTCCTTTGCCATCTGTCATCACCCCCACACGATTCGCCAGAGCCTAACGCAACGCATACCCCAGCGCCTGCGCGGCATGTTTGAGGGGATCGAGCAGCACATCGTCCGCCAATGCGCGGTGCAACTCCGGATGCGCCGGAAAGAAGCGCCCGTCCAACGCCCGCTCATTCAGGGCCAATGCCGGCCTCCCCGCGTGCAGGGACGAGGCATACACGATGCCTTGACCAGTCGGGAATGTCTCGTAAAGATCACGGGCCCAACCGCGCGCCCGGGCACGACTGCCGGAATGAATTGCCAGGGAGGCGCCCATGCGGGTCGCCATCTCGCCTGACAGATCGAGCAGTTCGAGCGCCGTCGCCGTCTTGAACACCACCAACCAGGGTGCCTGATACACCCGGTCGATGCGGCGGGTCGCCTGGAAGACTTCCGCCAGGCATGTGCACGCATCCAGCGCGGCGTAATACACGCCGCGCGCTTGGCTGTGAGGCTCCCCCTCCGCGGTCGGCAGGTGAGGCTCCCACCGGACGTTGAGCGGGCCGTACGGGCGGAACTCGTTCCAACCCATCGGATGAGCGCTCGCGGTGTAGTAGATCCGCGCCAACGTGGACCCCGCCGGCAAGGTCACCCGCGCGGGTTCGAGACCGGCGAGCGCGGAGGCGCCCGGCGAATTCGGAAACTTCGCCATGGGGTGCCGCTATTCCAAACCCCGCGCCAGCCTCACGACCGTCGCCACCGGCTCACCGCGCAGCAGCCACTCGCGCGGACTGATCACGGCATCGCCCCGTTCCAAGTCCGGGTTCGGGGCAAGAAACCACTCGGCCACATCGAGCGGATTGAGAGCCTCCGGCACGACCGCCAACACCTCCCGCAATCCCGGCAATACCTGACTGCGCACAAACTGAAAGCGCGGCAACCGGCGTTCGCCGTCGTAGTCGATTCCGTAGAGCGACCGCTCGCGCAACCGCTGCCGGATCCGACTCACGTCCACGGTCAGGAGGTCGGCCACCTCCGCGGTAGTCCAGCTGGTGTCGAGCAACGCCATGTAATCGGTGATCGAGGCGACCAGAGGATCATCGCCCGCGTCCCCGCTCCACGGGGCGGCGGACAGTCCTACCAACTCCAGCGCCGCGGCCTCCCCGGCACTCAACGACATCGAGACCGATTGCGCCGTCGCATGATCCCTCAAGGGCTCGTTTTCCAGTAGACGACGCCTCGCCTGGGTGTACAAGCGCGCCGGAACTTCAATCGTGTCGTTATCGCTCATTGGGCAATTTTCCCGCATTCTCCCGTCGAGCTCAAGCGGGAACACTTCACCCCGCGACCGCGAGCGACCCCTGCGATTGCTCGTCCCATAGTCCTCCACGGAGCGTTGGTATACCGTCGATGTATAAGCGCGGAGAAGGCAGGAATGGGACGGCCACGATGATTGCTGAACGAGCCACTCAGAAGCGGTGCTGGGGCAACTTAGTCGCGTCATATGGCGGACTCCCTCTCGGCTGCCATCGCACAATGACTTCCCACCCGCCTCCACTCATCGATTTCCGATTTCCCGAATAAAATCAATCATCTAGTCGAGTTTCCTCAGGAAACCCCCGGTCCCCCGGGTCCCCGGTGCGGCTCGCCTACCCGATGTCCTTGAGGAGCTTCTCAATCGCTGCCACCACCCCGTCTCGATCCGTCGCCTGCAGTCCCTTGGGAAACGACAAGGTCACCTTGCCCTTCGCGTTTCGGGTGAACGTCATCCTCGAGGCCGACCCGACGTTGTAATCCCGCCTCATCGGTTCCAGCTGCTTCGACCGGTCCAGGCTCGCCACCAACGCCTTCAAGATCGCCGCGGGCGTCCGGCCACCCTCCCCTCGCGCACCCAAATTCTGCGCCGCCTTTAACACCACGTCCTTGGCCCCCGGCCGCTCCATCAGGGCAGCCAGCTCATAGGCCGGCGCCACCGGCACCCCGCTTCGGTCCGGAAACAGCTTCGCGATGGCAGTAAAGTTGAACAGCGAGGCCGCCCTCAGGAGCTTCGTGACCTGCGGGCTACCCAAGCCAAACGCCTCCGCCATCGCCTCCTGCGTGGCGAAGATCTTCGCCTCCAACTGCTGCTGAAACGACAGCGCCCGCTCCATCGCCGTAATGTCCTGGCGGTCCGCGTTTTCGATGTGCATCAGCACCGCCGCCTTGGCGTCATCGGCGTCCGTCAACCGCACCTTCAACTTCGAGTGCGTGAACTCCGCCGCAAAGCGCCGCCGCATCCCGAAAATGAGCTCATAGTCGAAATCCGCATCGCCGCTCAACTTGCGCGCCAGCGCCGGCTCCAGCTGCCCGTCCTTGACGATGGAATCGATCAAATCCTGACAGCGCTCCTTGGTATACCAGGCGCTCGTCCGGTTGTGGTACCTCCACGGCCGGCAACGTTTCGGGTCCACCGAAAACACGTTGGTCCGCTCCGCCATCGGCGCCGTCCGCCCGGTCAGCGCCAGCTCCGCCGCCGGCACCACCGGCCGCGCCGGCGAACTCTCGAACGGCGACGGGTCGCCCTTCTCCTTGATCTGCTTCGCGACGTCCGAGAGATTCAGTCCGCCAAATAATTTGCTCGCCATTATGCAATCCCCTTCTCGTGTAACGCCGCTCGCTTCGACGGCCACTCACGCAAAATCCGCAATTCAATTTCGCTGAAAATTCCGTCAAGCATTTCCAGCACCTTGCGGTTCGGCCGCGGCTGCTCGTACGACCCCAGATACTGCACCGCCGAATTGATGATCTCCGAGGATTGGAAAAACACATGTTGGAAAATACCGTCCCCGAAACATGCTTTCATCACCTCGAAGAACTGCTTGTGGCTCACCAGGCGCTGGTCGAACAGGGTCGTCAGCACCGAAATCCAGCGATACTCCTTGCCCGGGTCGATGAGCCCGATATAGTTCCGCACCATCCGGAAAAACTGTACCGTGCTGGTGAAGTCATACATGCGCGGCGCGGTCGGCACCAGCAGCGCATCCGCCGCCAACAGCACATTGATCGAGATGAGTCCGAGTGCAGGCGGAGAGTCGAGCAGGATGACGTCGTAGTGCTCCGCGACGGTCTGAATGCCGAATTTGAGCTCGGAGAAGAACTCCACCCGCTTCTCCCGGTCCGTTTGCGTGGATAGATGGGCCGCGATGGCCATCTCCGCCTCGTACAGCGCCAGACAGGCGGGAATCAAGTCGATGTTCGGCCAATAGGTCTTGCGCACCGCGTACACCAGCGACGTTTCCGAGCTGTCGAGATACGGCAACAACGTGTGCTCCTGGGTGATCTCGGCGTCCGGCATATAGCCAAACATCGAAGTCGTGGTGGCCTGGCTGTCCGTATCCACCACCAACACCCGGTAACCCTTGAGGGCCAGGTAATGCGCGAAATTCACGCAGGTGGTGGATTTGCCCACGCCTCCCTTGAAGTTCTGACAGGCAATGGTGATCGGCGCGTCGCTGTCCGCCTGACGCCACGGCAGCGTGCCGAAATGCCGGCGGAACCGCTGCACCTGCTCGAGGCTGTACCCGACCCGGCGATTATTGGCGGGGTTCCGTTGCAGCGATTCCAGTCCCAGTTCGGCCTCCGCGCGTGCAAGCGTGGTACGATCACGACCCACCATCTCCGCCGCCTCGGAGGGCGAAAAGAGCCGGTTGAGCTGCTTGTGGGTGTGGGGATCGTGGCTCTGTTCGTGCATTCTCTGCAGGAAGTTCTCCGAACTCGCGAGGATGTCTTCCAACTTGTCTAAGGCGCGAATGGCTGGCACACTCATCTCCTGGGAAACTCTCCGTTACACGGATTTTGTATGGAATTTACCAGAAATGCGCGTAGCGCGGTTAAGTAGGTGAGGGCGCCCAATCCCTTGCAGCCGTTGAACGCGTCCGGACTGCGCGCCTCGATCATCGACCGTCATATCGAGCGCTATGCCGAACAACATCTGAGCCGGCAGGCGATCCTCGACAAGCTTCTGGCGGCCCGCTGGCCGCTGGATCAACTTCGCCTCCGATTCCCCGAATTTCCGGATGCGGCGTTTGCGTATCCGGCAGGGCAGGGGGCAGGACCCTCCCGATTTCCGTCGATTCAGACAATAGCGATGAGCAGCCCGCATCGAGCGGCAACCCCATTGCCTTCCACCTCGACACCCCTGGCTACGAAGCGCGTCCTGGACAACGCGGTGGTTGGGGCGGAAGGCATTTCTTTTCAATATGTCCCCCTGATTCAGTGCTCCTTCCCGCATGCGGATCCGAAGGAGGCCACCACCTTCACCCGCAAAAACGGCTGGCTGGAACTCACCTTGGGCACCACCCGGCCCGAGGGCGGCTTGCCCTACGGCGTGCCGGCGCGATTGCTCACCATTTACTGCACCTCGGAAGCGGTGCGCACGAATTCCCCGGAAATCTACCTGGGCGACTCGGTACACGATTTCCTGCGACGCCTGGACGTGCCCATCACCCGCGGGGCCCGCGGGAGTTTGAGCGTCTACGCCAACCAGCTCCTGCGCCTTATTCGAAGCACCCTCACCATCGATGAAAACATCAAGGACGGGGCAGGGCGGTCCGGGCTCCATATCCGCCAGGCCCTGTTCGTCGAGGAGGCCCAACTGTGGTGGGACGAACCCGAAGGCAGGGTGGGGAACGGCAGTTCCCTCGTGCTCTCCAGTGTCTTGTTTCACAGCATTTTGGAGCGCTCCGCACCGCTCGCCACCTCGGCCATCAAACAGCTGCGCAAGAGTCCCATGGACTTGGACGTCTATGCCTGGCTGGTCCACCGGCTGTTTCACTTGAGCCGGCCCAGCATGGTTTCCTGGGACCAGCTCTCGCAGCAGTTCGGCCACAGTTACGTCCTGCCGCGCAAGTTTCGCCAGTATTTCTTGGACTCCCTCAAGCGGGTGGGGGTGGTCTATCCGGAGGCCAAACTCAAAGTTGGTGACGCCGGCATCCTGCTGTTGCCGTCGCGCCCGCATCTCGCCCAGAGCAGTTCACCCACCCGCCGACGGTGATGTCGATTCCGCTCTTCCAAAAACCGTTCGATGCCACCACGACCGTACCCCGCGGATTCAACTCTGCGTTACATCTCTTCCGCTTTCAAGACTCGTTTCGCCTCCGATACACCGGAAATTCCAGCTAAAACAGCGGTTTGCGACACCCCAAAGGGAGGGTGTTACATCTCTTCCGTTTTCCGCTTAAGTCCCTGTAAATCAAACTTTTTATGGAAATCGATCCGACTCTCGCCGTGGCATCTCTTCCCTCCAAGCGTGGCATCCCTCCCGCCCCACCGTGGCAACTCTTCCGTGCCGGCGTTGCATCTCTCCCGCACAATGCCACTTTTCCTCGTGTATTCGAGGACTTACAAGCGCCCCCTGTATACTCCTGTAATTACCTGTAAATCCTTCTTCGCCGCGAAAACCAAATCACTGAGAGATCCAAGCGGTGGGCGCGAATGGGAATGATCGCCGGACACCAAGTTGATGAACTGTCCGTGGAACATATCGTGGAACAATTCCGCCCCTCATTCCGATAGTTATCAAGTGGTTACCTTGGAAAATGGCCCGCGCAAACGACCGACCGCTGTGGTGCGCCGCCAGAATATGCCCAACGGAACCATGTTCCCCTTCGATCGACGTTGCGCTACAGTCCGACGATGAACCGATTGCTCACCGACAGCGCGATCCGCAGCACGTGCCGGGAGCTGCTCGCGGCCAATCGGCAAATCAGTGGCCGCGAACTGCGTCGGACGCTCCAGGCGCGCTACCAAGCCGTCGGCCAGACCGCTCGGGTATTCCGCATCTGGCGTGAAGAACAGGCCGCCAGGGCGGAAAAGGGTAGGGCGCCTGCCGTTTCACCGAACACCACGGCGCTGCTCGAACGCTTGGATATCGCGGAAGCGGCCGCCCGGGAAAACCTGCAGCGCGCCGAACGCGCCGAGCTGCGTGAGCAGAGCCACCAGGACCGCTGGGCCATGGAAATCGACACGCTGCGCCAGCAAGTCCGCAACCAGCCCAAGTACGCCGCCGAGATCAGAACCCTCCAGGAGCGCGTGTTGCGCTTGACGGTCGAACTTCACGCCACACGCCAATTGCTGGCGGAAAAATCCTGACTGCCAACACTGCCGCCGGGTGTGTCAAGATAACCGCCCCCGCCGGCACCGATCGCGCCGCCGACGGATGGGTAAACCAAGACGGGAATGAACGATGTCGATTCCACCCAATAGACTCGCGCGCGTGCATCCGTTGGAAGCCGCATCCGACGATACCTTCGTCGACCAGCTGACTCGGCGCGTCATCCGGGACCATGATCTCGCGGCCCGGCGGATACAGATATTTCGCGAGCTTACCGCGGCCCGTTCGCTCAGACCGATTGTCTCCACCCCTCAGGTACACGACGCCGGCGCTGCCGGACACCCCTGACCACGCTCAGTGATTCCGGACGCAAAGCTGTAACACCACTGCAAGCGGTGCAATTCCAACGCGGGAACCCAATCCGCATTCCGACACGCCGGCCGCGATGCCAGCCCGCGGGACGCCGCTGATACTATGGGTCACCCTGACCCTACTTGCCCGCGATAGAGGAGCCTTCGATGACCTGTAGTCCCGATGTGTTGCGCAGCGTGCCGCTCTTTGCGCTGCTGGACGACGATGAAACCGCAGTGCTCGCCACTCAGGTGGAACTCAAACATTTTGCGGCCCGCGAACGCGTCTACAAACGCGGGGACGTCGGCGGGCAGGCCTACGTGATGTTGACGGGGAGGGTGCGCGTCACCACGGTCGACGAGGACCAACAAGAGGTTGTCGTTGACGAGCCCGCCCATGGCGACTTCTTCGGCTTTGCGTCCATGCTCGAGCAGACCCCGCACCATACCACGGCACTCGCCCTCGAGGACTCGTCATGCCTCGAGGTCTCGCGCGACGACATTGCCGTCCTCCTGCGGCGCAAGCCGGACGCCGGCATGGACTTGTTGACGGCGCTGGGACGGCAGTTTCATGCCGCACAGGAATTGGCTCGAGGCCGCGCGGCGCGCAATCCCAACGACCTCATCGAAACCGACGCGACCTTCGGTGAACACATTGCGGATGGCGTCGCCCGCTTCGGGGGCTCGTGGACTTTCATCATCTCCTTCGGCATCCTCATGACGATTTATACGGCGATCAACATCGCCCTGGGCGGCAAAGCCTGGGATCCCTATCCCTTCATTCTGCTCAACCTGTTTCTCTCGATGCTCGCGGCGATCCAGGCGCCGGTGATCATGATGAGTCAAAATCGCCAGGACAAAAAGGACCGCCTGCGCGGCGAGCTCGACTACGACGTGAATCGGCGCGCGGCCTCGGATATCCAGGGACTTTCCCGCAAGCTCAATCTGCTGGATGAAAAGTTTGACGACGCCCTCGGCCTGTTGCGGGACGGAAGTCGGCGCTAGCGCGCTTCTCCCGACAGGGCGCCCCAGAGTCGTTCCGATGGCGACCAGCCACCACCAGACGGTACGCATTCCAAGGGCCCGCGCAGGAGTCGCGGCCGGGAAATGACTGCGCTACGATGAGGCGCTGTAACGTGGCTTTCAGGGGTTCTTTCTCGAGAGTACAGACGTGGCCCAATCGATTCTGCGCTCGACATTCACCAGCCAATCGGGTCTCCTCGGGCGAGGTCGGGGCCTCGGCGCGAATCATTTGACGGCCGAAGTGCCCTCGACGGTCGTGCCGGTGCTGCGCAGCGGGCTTGTCCTGGGATGTGCGGCCGCCATCGCCATGGCCGCCTGGCTCGGGGATCCCGGCGGATATTTGCAAGGCGACCCCGCTCTCGCACGGCTGCTGCGGGGCATGGCGCTCATCAAAGGTCTGATCGCGCTCGCGGCGATGGGCGCCGTCTTTTGGCGTCTGGCATGGCCCATCTCCAAACCGGTGGCCGCGGGCTATTTCGCCTGCTGCTGGGCGTTTGCGGGCTCGACCATGCTCATCTGGAAACTCTCATGCATCGTGCCGGCCGCCCTGCTGTTTCATACCGCCGCGTTGTCGATGTTGTGGGTCGGCTGGCGCGAACGATAACGAGACTCGCCTCGGGCATTCGCCTTTCTTTTCTCCATTCATTCGGTGGGCCGCGGGGTTGCAATCGACTCGAACAAATCCCCCCTCGCGGGCTCTTTCCCCAACGTGCATCCCAGCTGCAGCCGCGCCTCCGCGCCGTACACGGTCTGACCGAGATCGAGATCGGAGTAGCACGGACCGATTATCCGCAACTTCAAGCCATGACCCGTTGCCTCCACGCCGTACGGATGCGGGTCCCAGGGAGCACTGTACTGCGGAGATGGTAACTGAGGCACCGCCTTGTCGGGCGCGGTGTGACCAACGACGTCGGCTGCTGAGCGTTGGGCTTCTGCGAACCAGTCGACTGACGGGGTGGTCGCCGGCGTCGGGCTGTCGGGCGGGTGCCCCGGTTCGTCGCTGCTGGACACAGAAGCCGGTGGCAAGGCACGAATCCATTCGGTACCCGGCAACGGCGGTGTGTCGAAATTTCGAAGTGACGGCAGCGCCACGCGACGGGGCTCAGGATTGATGAAACAGAGTGTGGTGAATGCTCCCGACGTCAGCGCCGCTCGGTAGGCCGGCTTGGCGCGGAGTAAGACGACGATCAACGTGCCATGTAGAAAACAGACGACAACCAGTACTGGTCGCCAATGACGATTGCGAGCGACATCCATGTGGTTCGGTTGGACGGGACGCCCCCGGCAGAAGTTCCCACCCTGGGGTCATCCCCCGCTTGCCGACCGTAGGCGAATAGAGGCGCCTGGAGACCCTCGAGAGCCCTTTGAGGATCGCGAGACCGCTCGACGCGCTAGTCGTCGTCGGTTCGTCACACCGCGTCGGCAGGCGGGCATCCTCAGGCGAGAAGTTCAACGTCGATCGACGGCTTATCCTTCCCCTCGGCGAGGCAATGATGATTCGAGCGGCCCACGGGTTTGAAGCCGAGCTTTGCCAGCACTCGCCCGGACGCGGGATTATCGGCGTGATATCGCGACGTGAGCGTGGTATAGCCGTTCACCTCAAGAGCCAGGCGCACGATGGCTTGAGCAGCTTCGGTCGCCAGTCCCTGGCCCCAGTGGGGTCGGCCTACATAGTAGCCGAGCTCCGCGCTTCCGCCGACACCCGGCGGCGGAACCAGGCCAACCATTCCCACCAGTTCGCCACTGTTCTTTAACACGATGACCCAGGTGGGCTCGTTCGGAACGACGCGCTCCATGAAGAAGCGAAAATCGTCTTGTGTATATGGATGAGGCACGCGTGCGAGTCGTCGCGCCACGTCCCAATCACCGGCAATGGCGATGATCGCCGCCGCATCGGCATCGACGGGACGCCGCAGATGCAGCCGGCTGGTGAATAACTCCGGGCAGTTGGCGATGGGTTCGGCGGTACTGTCGGGCACGAACCCGGACGCATAAAGGCTGTTGAGCGGCGCAAATAACGGTCGAGGCAGCTCGTTCCAGTGGAACCAGCGCCACGCCAGGCATCGGGACGGTTCGCGCACCGTCGGAATGCCCGTCAATGCGTGCGCGACGACGAACAGCGTCACGTAGTGTTTTCCTGCCTCGGGAAACAGGTCGCTCGTGTAGGGGCCACGCGCGACCACCTGCACAGGGAGGCCAGTCTCCTCCAGCACCTCTCGCGCCGCGCAGTGTTCGACAGTTTCGCCGAACTCGAGATGCCCTCCCGGCAACGCCCAAGTTCCCGCCCCATGCGAGCCGATGCGCTGTCCGAGTAGCACCCTGCCGTCGCGCAAAACGAGAACGCCAACACCCACGCGTGGGCCGCTGTCACTCACGAGATAAAAGGCCTAGCGTTACTCTTTGGCGCACGTCCGCAATACACCATCGAAGGGAGCCGTCCGTCAAGCCGTGTGTGACGTCTGGCGGGACGCCATGGCCAGGGAGCCGCATCGACCCAGTGGGAGTCGCGGGGAATCCCTTGAAGCGGGCAGGAAACCGACCCACCCCTGTCGTTGTGTCGGCCTGACGACAGAACTTCGGTCCCCGTCCGCGCACCATCTCCCTCGAAGACAAACCCAATCGACATTCGAGGAGAACGACGATGAACAACAACACCCAGACCATCCTGAAGACCTTCGTCGCTGCCGCCACATTGATTGGCGCCTTTGCCACGGGGGCGCGGGCCGCCGACGCCCCCCAGGTGCACGTCAGCTACGCCGACCTCAACCTCAGCACCACCGCCGGCGCCGCGCGGCTCACCAGCCGGATTAGCGCCGCCGCCGAGCAGGTGTGCGGATTTGCCCCGGACCGCGATCTGGCCCGCAAGGCGCAGTTCGACTCGTGCAAGGCTCGCGCGATAGCCGATGCCGTTGCGGTCGTCAAGAACTCCAGCGTCCCGCTGGCATCACTGAAGTGAGCGGGTGAGGGTGCCGACGAATTATTATTCGGCACCCTCCGCAGGGGTGGGACACACCGTGGGGTCCCATCCGGTCGGGTGACAGCTCGATGACGTCGCGAATCATGGGGTCGATGGCAGACTCATTCCCAGCTGATCGAATAAGAACGCATAGATATCAGCCGACTGATTCACCCGAATCGACAGCGAACTGCCGATGCCGTGGCCCGCGTGGGAGTTGATGCTCAAGTACACCGGACGCCCCGGTGTGGCCGCGGCCTGTAGACGCGCGATCATTTTGCGCGAATGGGCGGGGTTGACGCGTCCGTCGGTTTCGCCGGTGGCCATGAAAATCGCGGGGTATTGCTGATCCGGGCGGACATGATGGTAAGGCGAATACGCATGCAGCGCTTTGAACTGTTCCGGATCCTTGACGCTGCCGAACTCGGTCGTATTGAACGCGCCATTCGGGTCGAGCTCGACGCGCAGCATGTCGTAAATACCGACGCGAGATGCCACCGCACGGAACAATTCGGGATGCTGGGTCAAAACGGCGCCCATCAAGAGGCCCCCATTGCTGCCGCCGGTGATGGCAAGGTGCTCCGGAGTCGTGTAGCGCTGGGCGATCAAATACTGTGCCGCGCCGATGAAATCGTCGAACACGTTTTGCTTCTGGGTCAACATGCCCGCCTTGTGCCACGCTTCGCCGAACTCTCCGCCGCCGCGCAGGTTGGCGATCACATAGATGCCACCCGCGTCCAGCCAGAGCCGCGTCCTCGGGCCGAGAAACGACGGTGACATGTTCACCGCGTAGCCCCCATAGCCCGTGAGCAGCACTCGATTCGTGCCGGCGAGCGCCGTGCCCTTGCGACGGATGATGTTGACCGGAACCTTCGTCCCGTCCTTCGACGGGGCGACGTCTCGGATCACCTCGGTGTCGTCGAAGGACACCGGGCTCGTTTGCCGCAACGCGGTTTCAGAGGCCCGGGCAACGGCTTCGGTATATCGCTCGAAGTAGGGCGGTCGCAGGTAGGTCTCCACGGAATAGAGCAGCGTGCCGTTGCCGAGAGCCTCCATTTCTTCCACCGAGGACACGTCCGGCAAGGGCAGCGTGCCTTTCGGATGGCCGTCATGGTCGAATATGGCGACGCGCGACGGGCCCCCGACCAATTCCCGTACATACAGCGCCGTGGGCGTGACGACCACCGGCTGTCCACCGAACTCCCCGCCGGGCTGGATGACAGCCTCCGACTGCGGCACGATGAGCCGCGCCCGTGCAAGCGTGGGATCTGAGGCCGGCAATGCCAGAAGTTTTCCACGCGGTGCGTCCTGATGAGAGACCAAATAAATGGTACCGTCAGGCGCAACCATGGCCGCCACGACCTGATCGGCAAAGTGGGTCAGTTGGCGGACATGACCGTCGGGGGTGATCAGGTAGTGCGCGTATTCACCGCCGTCTCCGTTCGCGACGGTAACCAGGATGCGATTCGGATCGCGGTGATTGTTCAAGGTGATCTCGGCAACTGTAGGCAAGTCCCTGCCCAGGACATACGTGTCCTTCGACGGGGCATCGCCGATTCGGTGGTAATACACCTGCTGATAAAACCGCCTCTCCTCCGCGGGCCGCTCCGGTCCCGGGTAACGCGTGTACCAGAAGCCGGACGCATCGCGCCGCCACGCCATGCTGCCGCCACCGGTCGGAAATTGGACTCTCGGGATGATCTCTGCCACGGGCTGACCGGTGGCCACATCGAACACATGGAGGGAGCCCTCTTCACTGCCGTTATCGGACAGTGACACGGCAACCAAGCGACCGTCCGGCGACGGCACGTACCAATCGATCGCCGTGGTGCCCGCCGGATTAAGGGTGTTGGGATCCACGACGATTCGTGCGTGGTCGGGATTGGCATCCTCCCCCATTACCGCGATCATGGGCTGTTGTTTCGGCGGTTGATCCAGCAGCGCGAATAACCGACCACCTTCGGCCTGAATGGAGAAGTACCGGCTCGACGTGGCGGAAATCTGCTTCATCAATTGCGTAAAGATGGGTTTGCGCACGGCCAGTCCGTCGAGATAGCGGCGCGTACGGGCATCTTGCGCCAGACTCCACGCTTTGACCCTCTCGTCATTTGCATTCTCGAGCCAGCGGAAGGGGTCGGTGACGGCGACTCCGTGATACGTGTCCGTGACCGGCGCAGGGGTGGGTCTCAAGAGAGTTTCTTGCGCCTGGCTGCTGACCGTGTCGAGCGCGCACAACAGACTGATCCAAATGAAAATCGCTTTCATCGGTAACTCCCTTCGTTGCGCCTGTTGTTTTCCAACGATAAAGCCACAACCGGGTAGGGTCAATCCCTCATTGGCGTGGCGTCGGCGCCAGTCTTTGTAACGGTGACATAGCCGGCATAAGAAGCGACATCTTCTAGAACTGGGCGTTCTCGCACGGGAAACGACGACACCGCGGTTCGGCCAATGCCCGCGGTCGCCATGATCGGCATCGAGAATTCGCCACGCAACTTCGGATCAAGGCGATTTAGTTGAGTGTCCTGCATGAAGTGTGACCACCGGCACTCCGCGCGTGGCGTCATCTCTACAGACTTTTGCACCGGTGATGGCAGGAGCGTCGCCATGAACCGACAGTGTTCTCGCGCCGGGCCGCGGTGTCAACCGAGGTCGTGCTCGATCGTTGTTGCGAGGGAGTGATGCGTACGAGAGACAGCGTCATGCGGCGCTCTGTGACGGAATCAACGAAAGGAATGGTCATGCAATTCGATAGAGTTCGACAGGGCGGTTGCTGCGCGTTGCTGCTGAGTGTGGCCGCTTGCGGAGGCGGAGGAGGGAGCAACCAGGGAGGTTCGTCGCTGACTCCGGTCCTAAAGGTCGGCATGCAGCGCCAATATACCGGCACGTCCACGCGCTCCATCGTCTATGCCGATCCGACCGCCACCTCGCCTAACAACAGCCTGGCCTATTCCTTCACCGAAACTCAGAATGTGCTGCAAGCGGCCAGCACCGCGGCGGCGAGCTTCGACGTCCACACGAACTATACGTACAGCGTGACCCAGGATCCCGGGATCGGCACAGTTCCGATCTCCCAGTCCGTCGACAACTATGAAAACTTGGTGGTCAACCCCGATTCGCAGATGGCGGTGACCGTCGCGCAGACCACCGTCGTCACGTCGAACGACGAGACCTCCAATGCGCTCGGCGGGGGCCCCTACACGGAGACCACGACGACAACCTCGACCTACCCCAGCGCCCGCAACAGCTTCGCATATCCGCTGCAGACGGGCGCGACAATGAACGTGCCCCAATCCTCGGCACAGACCATCACGTTTACGGACGTCGATGCGAGCGGGGCCGCACCGCCGAACGGATCCAACGTAGGCTACACGAGGACCCGTACGGAGAACGATGACGGTTCGTTTTCGTATCAGACCGCCTACGTCAACAGCAGCAGCCTGGACCTGACGCAAAACGACGACGGCAGTGGAAACTACACCTCGACGTCCGCGACCGCGACGACGACGACCACGTTGGCCGTTCCGGCCACCGTCAACGGGGCCGACACCCTTCCGATTACGCGCAGTACCGATCCGGTGGCAACCGGCGTGACTACCACCAAAAGCTACACGGCCTCCGACTGGTATACAGACGGCGGCGCTCCTAATTCACCGTTGGTCCTGCAGGCTGAAACCGTCGTCGGACCCGTGTCCAGCCTCCCGGCGCAGTGCGCCGGGGCGCTGCTGCGGCCCGACACGGACGAGATTGACACGACCACCACCAGCCAGGTGACGGTCAGCCCGTCGTACTCGGTCACGACGACCCGTTCCTTCAACGCGGATGGCGTCACGGTGTGCTCTCTGTCCCAGGAAACGAGCTATGCCTACGCCCTGCTGACGGGCGCACTGACCTCGACGACGACGACGCAGACCACCACCTTGCTGAGCGCGATCAACTACTGAGGGTTGATTACCTGCCAGTCGTGTACGGCACCGGGGACCGCGCCCGCGCCCGCGCGAACTCGAACGCGGCGCCCACAGGCCGACCGGCGGCTTCGATGGGGGGCTTCGGTTGCGCTACGATGGCGCACGCATGAGCCGATTGGACGGAAAAATCACGCTCATCGCGGGGCCCGCGGGATCGGCGAGGCCATCGCCCGGGCGTTCGTCCGGGAGCGCGCCATCGTGGAGGCCGGCGAGTCGCTGGCGGACGAACTCGGTCCGGAGGCGGTATTCAACCGTCTCGATGTCCGGGTGGAAGACGAATGGGCGTGCATCACGGCCGAAATTCTCATGGTTCGTGGTCGCCTCGACGTCCAATGCTTTCGCGCGCTTCGACCGGTGGTTTATCCAGTAATGATGGATCGCTTGTGGGGTTCCGGCGAATTTAAAGTGGGTTACCGATGATCTTCGCTGACCGACGGTTTGCAGCGGTATGCGGTTCCCTTGGGCGGGTCCCGTTCACGTGTGAGCAAGAGCGTGTCGGCGCCGAGTTCCACCGCTTGATTCTGCATCTCCCGCCGCTCATCCCTGACGTAGTTCGTGTCCGTTAGCCCGACGACGTTACCGAGCGGTGTGCACGAGGCGACGTCGGCCTCGTTGTGAGTCATGGTGACGTTTTCCGCACCCGGCGCCGACGGAATGCTGACGATACACCCAGAGGAGAGCAGGCTCAGGGCAATCAGCACGACGACCGAGAAAATCGGCATAGGTTCCTTCGTTTAATCTGGAAATTGTCTTGAATTAGCCACTTGGACATGCGCTCCCCGCCGCCATACCGCTTGACGAGTCCGGATATTCTGAGCGGAAATTCAATGTCGGACAATGGGAGACTTCCATGGCGGTAGTCGTTGTACTTAGTCCATTGACGCTTGTCGGTCACACGGTTCAGTTCGACCTCGTCCATTCGCCCGATGCCAGCTGTGCGCCAATAGTCGGATGCTAACCGGCCGCTGCGGCGGAGGCCGCCAGGATGCCGCCATCGATATTGATCTCCGTGCCGGTGGTGTAGGGCGCCTTGTCGGAGGTACGGTCAACCCTTGTGCCATCTGGATTGATCGAGGCGACGGAGCGATAAATCGTAGAGGCCTGGCCTTGCGCCACGCCCCGTCGAATCTTACGTTGTGTCACCCTCCTGACAGAACTCCCAGCCCCGTCCGCGCACCATGTCTCTCGAAGACCAACTAACACGCCATTCGAGGAGAACGACATGAACAACAATAACCCCATCGTCCTGAAGACCTTTTTTGCCGCCGCCACGTTGATTGCAGCCTTTGCGACGGGGGCACAGGCCGCCGACGTCGCCCAGGTGCATGTCAGCTACGCTGATCTCAATCTTCACACCCCCGCTGGCGTCGCACGGCTGAATCGCCGGATCAGCGCCGCCGCCGCGCAGGTGTGCGGATTTTCACCGGACCGCGATCCGGCCCGGCAGGCGCAGTTCGACGCTTGCAAGACCCGGGCGATTGCGGATGCCGTCGCCGCGGTGGAGAACTCCACTGCCCAACTCGCGTCGCTGAAGTGAGGAGGGCGGGGACGCCGCATGGATGACCATGCGGCGTCCCAAGCTGTCGAACGATTCAGTCTTGACGCTGGAAGGGTTGCTTGGCGTTGCGCGCGTCGAATACGATCTCGCCACTGAGGAGTGTGAGCTCGCAATGTAAGTGGCGCAATTCGCCGGACGGCATGTGGTAGGGATTCTCGGTCCAAACCGCGATATCCGCGTCTTTGCCCACTTCGATCGACCCCGTCCGAACATCTAGAAAGAGTTGCCTGGCGGCCCAGATCGTATACGAACGTAGCGCCGCGTGAATGTCGACAGCCAACGTGCTGCCGAACGGATGTCTGCCATAGGTTCCCTTCAAGGTTTCCCGCTCAACCGAAGACCAGAGGCCAAACCGCGCCGGCAGCGGTGTGACGTCGTAGTCCGACCCACCGCCCCAAAGAATGCCTTTGTCTAGATAGGTCTTCAGCGGTATCAGGCGCTGCGATCGTTCGGGCCCGAAATTTCCCGCATAGGTATCGCCAATCCACCACGCAAAGGGAGCTTGCGCCTCCGGGTAGCCGGCGTCGTACTGCCGCTGGAGCAGAGCCATGGTATCGATGGCATGGTCCGTGGGAATGTTGGCGTGAATGATGCTGTGCCTAAGGCCCCTGACGGGTTTCGCCTTCAGAACTTGCGCGTAGGTGTCGACCACCCAGTCTATCGCGCGATCGCCGATCGCATGCGTACCGACGTTCACGCCTGCCTCATGGAACAGCCGCACCTGCTCGCGGTAGACATCGGGATCGATGGACGGATAACCGCGGTTGCCGACATCGACTTCCGTGGAATTCTTATTCCAATCCTCGTAGAGCCACGCCGTACGGGCGGCGCCGCTCCCATCCATAAAGAGCTTGGCGCCGCATGACAGAAGGCGGCCGTCGCCCAGAGACTGCGGTGGCCGAGGCTGCGCCTGAATTTCCTGGAGCGCGTGTCGCGCCGACGCCAGGGTAGTGCCCCCGTACCACAGCACGCAGATCCGTTCTTGGAGCTTGCCCTCGCTCATCAGCGCGGCGTACGCATCCCACGTCGGGCGTTCGATCGAAGGATCCTTGACTGCCGTCATCCCTTCGCGATGGAGCAAATCGATGCTCTTGAGGATGCCGGCGCGCCGCTGTGCCGGACTGGGTGGCGGGATGAGATTGCCCACCAAATCCTGAGCAACCTCCTTAAGGACGCCCGTAGGAACGCCGTCGGCGCTGTGATCGATCGTGCCGGCCGTCGGATCTGGCGTGTTCGCAGATATCTTCGCAAGCCGCAACGCGACGGTGTTCGCCACGCCGTAATGACCCGTGGTATTTTCGAGCCATACGGGGTTGTCAGGTGAGATCGCATCGAGATCTGAGGCGACCAGATTGCGCCGTTCCGCGAGCTTTCCCGAGTCCCACCCGTCACCTTGCAGCCACTCCCCGGGCTTGAGACGCGCGATCCCCTCACGCACGCGGCCGACAGCCTGAGCGACCGACGTCACATCGCTCAGCCGAACATGGTACAGCTCGCTGACGCCGCCCTCGGCGGTATGAGCATGACTGTCAATGAGCCCGGGAGTTGCGGTACGGCCATTCAGATCGATTCGGCGGGTTTGCTTCCCGGCGAGGCGCAGGATGTCCTGGTTGGTACCGATTGCCACGATCTTGCCGCCGCGCACGGCTAAGGCCTGCGCCGTCGAGTCGCTGCCGTCAACCGTCAGTATCGTGCCATTAAATAACACGAGGTCAGGGCGAGCAGACGGTTGTACGGCCACATCGGCCAGGAGGTCCGTCGGGGTGAAGTATGCCGCGAGGCAAAGGAGTGCAACGGCTTTTAGGATCCGGGGTCTTGCCATATCGATCGAGTCCCTGAACTGGTGGTATACGGCCATGAGTGATGATTGACCTGATCATCATGCCCGGATAGGCGCCCGATCGAAAGTCACGGGCATCTCGACCGCGTCAAACCCCGGCGGTCCAATGCGAAGACCGCCAGCAAAGACTTACTCCCGCTTCGGCAGTTCAAACAACTCCCGATCCTCAGGCCGCGTGAGCTCCTCCGCCATCCACCGCCGGAGCAGCGAGGCATCAAACTCACCCGTATTCACCTTCGCAAGGACCACCGCCCCCACCAAGATCTTCTTCCGCAGTTCCCCGCCGCGGAGCCGCTTCGTCGTCGCCGAGCGCGCCCGGGCCTCCCGCCGGACTTGCAGCGTCTTGAGTTGCCTGAGCTTTTCCTCCAGCGCTTGAATTCGTTCATCGACCTTGGGCATACGTTCACTCCCTTGAACATCGAAACAGCGCGCAGCGCGCGCGGCTACCATCACGCCATCGCGACCTCCAGCTTAGTCGCGCTTCAGCTTCTCTTTCTTCATGCAAGCATAGTCCGCCAGGGTCATCAGATCCAATGCCGGCGATTGGCATCTATGTCGGTGAGGTCCACGAGTCCCGACGGTCGGAACCGCTCCGACGGTCAGTCGACTTGAGCGCCGCAACGGTGCGGCGTGCCCGCGGGCAGCTGGTCATGACTAGTCTCCCGTCACGCACCGACACCGGCGCAGGCCCGTTGAGGAGTTGTTGTTCGCGGCGGCGGCATGAGAGACGGAGCCGAGCAGTCCCCGCCAGGAGCAGCGCTCTCATCCAAACAGCCCCAGTTGGGTCATTAGATGCGCATCGTCCGCACCGCCCCAATATTCGACGAAGCGTTCCTCGCGGAAGCGCAGGAAATCGTGCCCCCCGAACGAGACCGCCGTGCCCGCTGGCGCTTTGGATCGGGGCAAGCTGCCGTCGTAGACACCGTCGGCGAGCCACCGTGCCGCCAGCAGGTCACCCTGCACCACGGGCCCCACGGCCAGACGGAAGGTGAGGGACGAAAACGGCGCCCGCGCCCCCTGCAGCAGTGCCCGCACGCCCGCGGGTCCTCGATGCGCGGACCCCGCTGCGCCGGCGAGGTGGAACACGCAGTCGGCCGACACCAACCCGTCAGCCAGCGCGAAGTCGCCGTTGCATAATTCCACCAGAAATTGGTGATAAGCCGTGACCGGGTCGAATGTCGTCATCGCGTTCTCTCCTTGGGCGCCCGAGTAGGCATTGACGATGCCGGTCGCCGGGTAGCTGAACAAAAGTGCAGAGATGCCAACCGCTCAGTGCGCAACCGCCCGCCACATCGGTTCCTGGGGGTTAACCTGCGTGGTATCGGCTGGCCCCTCGCCAATGATTTGCACGACGACCGGTGCCGGGCCTTCTGAGCCATCCCAGTGCACCGCCTTCGCCGGATGCAGCATGACGCTGCCGACCGGCATCGGAACGGCCTTGGCGCTATCGAAATCGTTTCCCGTGCCCGCGTACCACGTCCCCTCGAGCACGGTCACGTATCTCGCTTTCGGGTGCCAGTGTGGTACGTCCATGACGTAAGGCGGAAATTTCACCCGCACCACGTAGATCCCCGGCTTCGCGGGATCCCCCAGGAGCACCGCCTGTTGAACCCCGGGGCTATTCGGTACGGGCTGCCATCTCACGTCCGCCGGCTTGATCCGCACGAACGCTGACTCATCGGGGACCCCCGCCGAGCCGCCGGCCAGCGCGGCCGCCGCCACCAGGAACCCCGGCACCAGCCAGTGGAGTCGTCTATGCATGAGGAGCACCTCTCGAAAGCCGAATACTCTAAAGGACCCACGTCGACACCCCTGCGCCGAGAGCGATCACTGATACCACCGCGACCGCCTGCACCCATGTATTACCGCGGCGACGCGGTCCCGCTTAGAGCGCCTCCTTGCCATTGTCGCCGCCGCCGGTCTCACGGCTTTGATCATCCGTCTTACCCGGTCATCGCTCACTGGCCGGTAGGGGAGGGCGTCACCGTTAGAGACGCCGTCAGCCCGCTGCGGCAATGTCGCCTGATACGCTCTGATCGCCGGCCGGCGTTCCCGAGCGGGGCGGTCGTCATCCGCTAGCAGACGGAACGCCAGTCGCAACCGCCGTCGGTGTCTTCGGATACGGTCTCCCGTCCTTGTACGCGTAGCCCCCATCGCCTTTCAGAAACACCATGTCGATATCCGAATACTCCCCCTCGTCGTCGGCGACCCGGCGCGAGCCGATGTCCAGCACCAGGGCATCGCGGTCCGACCGGTTCTGTAGGTGGTGCCCATCCTTGACACCCGCTTTGAACCCCGCACATTCCCCGGCCCGTAAGGTCTCCTCGCCCGAATCCGTGACCAACACCACTTCGCCTTCGAGCACGAACACAAACTCGTCCTCCACAGTATGCCAATGCCGCTGGCTCGACCAAGCCCCGGGCGGCAAACGGACCCGGTTTACTCCGAAATCCGACAACCCCGCCGCGTCCCCCAGCTGCTGCCGGCTCAACGCCATGCAGGGCAAATTGAAGGGCGGCGGATAATTTGAACCGGTGCGCACCGGCACCGCTGTGACGTCGATTCGTTTTGCCATGGGAGCCCCTGTCGCTGCGGGTACTGTACAGCCGCGCGCCGCCGGAGAGGTAGGGATGCCGGAGTCGTCCGTTCCGCGGGACGCATGTCCTCCAGATCCGCTTCCGACGCCGTGGCTCGGCGTGGCGCTGAAAGGCCGGGCTTCCAAGGCTTCACAGACCGCTTGAATATTCCCGCTTGTAGAGACGGGCGAATGGAATTAAGCTAAATTCGAGAGCCGGCTAAAGCGCACTTATACGTGCGCTGCGCGACGTCAGAGAGGGATGGCATTCCAGCGTCTGACGCGTTTTTATCGATACGGCGGCGATGCTTGGAAGGAGTTAAGGCGAAACGGCAACGGAGCGCTCAACGCCGATGGCGATTTACCACTTCCATGCGAAAATGGTAAAACGTGCGCAAGGCCAGAGCGTGGTTGCCGGCGCGGCCTACCGCTCCGGCTCGTTGCTTCACGAGGAGTCCACTGGTCTCATCCACGATTACCGCAATAAGCCGGGCGTCGAATTCTCCGAGATTCTAGCCCCCGACGGAGCCCCGGAGTGGGTCCACGACCGCACGATGCTGTGGAATGCCGTCGACAAGGTTGAAGCCCGCAAGGACGCCCAGCTCGCGCGCGAAATCGAGATCGGCCTGCCGATCGAACTGGCGGAGCGCGAACAGGAACGCCTGCTCAAAGATTTCGCCCGTCGCGAATTCGTCTCCAAAGGGATGGTCGCCGACCTCGCGATCCACCGCGACAACCCCCAGAACCCGCACGCCCACGTCCTGCTCACCACCCGGCACCTGACCGAATCTGGGTTCGGTTACAAGGCCCGCGAGTGGAACGCGAAGTCCGAACTGCTCGCCTGGCGTCGCGACTGGGCCGAGGTCACGAACGAACACCTGATCGAAGCCGGTCTTGCGGTGCGCATCGATCACCGCAGCTACAAGGCTCAGCAACTCGATTTGATCCCCGGCCGCAAAATCGGCCTGAGCCAACCTCGCCAGCAGACCTCCGACCTCCCGGCTTACCTGGCCGAGCGGGTCGAGGAACAGCGGCGCATTGCCGGCGCCAATGGCCAGCAGATATTGGTCGAACCGGGCATTGCCTTGAAGGCCCTGTCGCACACCTTCGCCACCTTCTCGCACCACGACGTCGCCCGCTTTCTACACACCCGTACCGACAGCGCCGAGCAGTTCGAGGCTGCCTACCTAAAAGTCACTACCTCACCCGACCTCGTCCCCTTGGGTGCCGACGATCTCGGACGTCCGCGCTTCACGACCCGTGAGATGTTCGACCTCGAGCGCAGCCTGTTCGACAAAGCCCAGAAATTGGCCCGGCGTCAGTACCACGCGGTCGACCCCAATCGCCGCGCGGCCGTCTTAAATAAGCGGCCTTTGAGTCCGGAACAGAGTAAGGCGGTCGAGGAAGTGACGGGGCAGGGCGACCTCAAGTCCCTTGCCGGCGTCGCCGGCTCCGGTAAGAGCACCGCGCTCGCTGCGATGCGCGAACTCTGGGAGGCCGAGGGCTACACAGTCAAGGGTGCCGCGCTCGCCGGTGTCGCCGCCGAGAATTTGGAGCGCTCCGCGGGCATCACGTCCCGAACGCTCGCCAGTTACGAACTCGCCTGGGAGCGCGGCCGCGATCCGCTCACCCGCCGCGACATCCTCGTCATCGACGAGGCCGGCATGGTCGGCACTCGCCAGCTTGAGCGTGCCTTGAGGGCTGCCGAAAGAGCCCGCGCCAAAGTAATCCTGGTCGGGGACGCTGAACAACTGCAGGCCATCGAAGCTGGCGCCGCCTTCCGCGGCATCGCGTCCACCCATGGCCTGAGCCAGCTCACCGAAGTGCACCGCCAACGTCTCGATTGGCAACGCGCTGCGACCCAAGATCTGGCCTCCGCCAATACCGCCGCTGCCTTGAACGCTTACCGGAAGCGCGGGCTCGTCGTAGCCGTCGAATCCCGTGACCAGGCCCGGAGTGCCCTGATCGCCCGCTGGGCCCATGACCATCGACAACGCCCCGACGCCTCCCAGCTGGTGTTGGCCTACACCCGTGCCGACGTCAAACTGCTGAACTCCACGATTCGCACGCTCCGCCAACAGACGGGCCAGCTCGGACCCGACCACGATATTGTCACCGAGCGCGGCAAACGCCCTTTTGCCGTCAGCGACCGTATCCGGTTCTTACGAAACGAAAAAGATCTCGGTGTGAAGAACGGTTCCCTGGGGGTCGTTCGAGGCCTCAAATCCGGTATCCTTAGCATCAAACTCGACGTCCCCGGCGGGAAAACCATTACCGTCGACACCAAGTTCTACAAATATCTGGACTACGGCTACGCCGCCACCGTCCACAAGGCGCAAGGCACCACCGTCGATAAAGCCTACGTCCTCGCCACCAGCCACTTCGACCGCCATACCGCCTACGTCGCCCTGTCCCGGCATCGCGACGCTGCGACCCTGTTCTACGCCACCGATGATTTTGGCGGCCGCGCCGGCGCCTCGACCGAGGAGAGCATCCACCAGCGGTTCTCAGAAACGCTCGGCCGGGCACGCGCCAAGGAACTGGCCCACGATTATCTGGAGCTCGAGACGACATCTCCGGAAACCCCGACCTCCCGGCCGACCTACGACATCGCCGCTGCCCAACACGCCGCCGCGCAGCGCTGGGCCGCCCTTTACGGCCAGACCTCGGCGCCGGGTAAGGGTGTGGAGTCGACGCCGAGCCCCGGATCCAAAATCGACCAGGCGTCGCAGTTGCGGAGGGCCGCACCGGAAGATGACCTGGAGTTGTAACGAGAACGAACCGGCCGCATCGTCAGATCGGCGGTGTGGAACCGTACCCTCGGTCGGGATACAGTGGTCGCTCCGCAATACCCACCCAAAAGATTGGAGGTGCGTCGCATGTCTCGGAGTGTCTTGGCAGCCCTGTTGATGGTCCTCGCCGGCACAGCCCAATCAGCGGAACATTTCGATGGCAAAACGTGGTGGCATACCGTGTCGGTGCTCGCGGACGACAAGTACGAGGGCCGTGATACGGGCAGTGTTGGCGAGCAACAGGCTCAGGCTTACATCGTCGAGCAACTCAAGTCCTTGGGCGTGGAGCCGGCCGGTGCGAATGGCTACTACCAACCCCTCAAACTGCGAACTCTCGAGATGCAGGAAGCGGACTCCAGCCTGGCGCTCGTTCGCGACGGGCATACTCGGCCATTGACGCTGGGTCAAGAAGCATACTTCAGTACGCGCTACACCCTTGCACCGCAGCTCGATGCACCGATGGTCTTCGTCGGTTATGGTCTTGACATACCTGAGACCGGTTACAACGATTTAGCCGGCATTGACCTCACGGGCAAAGTGGCGGTGGCTCTCACCGGGTCACCAGCAGATGTGCCGTCCGCGCTGAGCGCCCACTATCAGTCGCGTGCAGAGCGGTGGAAAGTGCTCAAGACAGCGGGGGCGGTCGGCCTCATCACCATCCCAAACCCCGCCTCCATGGACGTTCCATGGTCGCGCATGTCGCTGAACCGCAATCATCCCAGCATGGAGCTCGACTATCCGGAATTCGATGAGACGGCGGGCACAAAGATCGGCATTGTGTTCAATCCAGCCTACGCGGACCTCCTGCTGGAGGGAACCCACCACACATTTGCGGAGCTCGCCGCCCTTGCCAAAGACCGCACGGCACTGCCCCGTTTCCCGTTGCTGGTCTCGCTGAAGGCCACGGCGCATACGGTTACCCACGAGGTGCAGGCGACGAACATTGTCGCGCGTATTCCGGGAAAGGATTCTCATCTCAAGGCCCAATACGTCGTGCTGTCGGCCCATATCGACCACGTCGGCATTGGCGAGCCGATCAAGGGCGATCGCATTTACAACGGCGCGATGGATAATGGCTCGGGCAGCGCCTTGTTGCTCGACGTTGCGCGGTCGCTCCAGCACTCGCACCAACGTCTGCGGCGGTCGGTGTTGTTCGTCTGGGTCACGGGAGAGGAGAAGGGCTTGCTGGGATCCCGTTTCTTTGCCGTCCATCCGACGGTGAAAGCCACCTCCATGATTGCCGACATCAACACGGATATGTTCTTGCCGATCATTCCGCTTCAGGCGTTGACGGTCTACGGGCTTGCGGAGTCCGACTTGGGCGACCGGGTCACGCAGGTGGCCGACCAGCAAGGCCTTCGTGTACAACCCGATCCGGCACCCTTAAGGAATATCTTCATTCGCAGCGACCAGTACAACTTCGTTCGCCAAGGGATTCCGTCCGTGATGATCGATGTCGGGTACACCCCCGGCTCGCCCGAGGACAAAATCATGAAGGACTGGCGCACCGAGCGCTACCACGCTCCCTCGGACGACGCGAACCAGCCGGTCAACTTGGCGGCTGCCGCCCGTTACGAAGAGGTGATCCGTGCATTGACCGTCGATCTTGCCGACGACGACCATCGGCCCGCGTGGAAGCCGGACAGTTTCTTTCGGCGCTATGCCTCCGCAGGCAACTAAAAGACCACAGTGGTTCCCTGGTGCGCGCGCGAAAAATGCCCCGAAGTTGGGCAAGAAATCGAGGGTGATCTCCTGCGGCTGTGAGGGTGAATGCTAATCCGAGATTTTCGCGTCGGCGATGAGCCCTACCTGCATCAAGTGTTCCTTTCCGCAGTTCATGGCATTGCCATTAGAGACTACTCACTCGAACAGGTGAACGCCTGGGCTCCCGAGGTCGTCGATCCTGCACTTTGGTCTGATCGCATGCGAGGAATCGCGCCATTCGTGATGGAGCACGAAGGCAAGCCTATCGCTTACGCCGACATCCAGCCAGCTGGTTACATTGATCATTTTTTTGTCTCGGCTCGTTTTGCCCGACAAGGTGTGGGATCGAAGCTGATGCGCCGAGTACACGATGTGGCGGCGGCGAAAGACATACACGCTCTTACTTCCCATGTAAGTCTGACGGCCCAGCCATTTTTCAAGCATTGGGGATTTTGGATTGTTGAGGAGCGACAGCCGGTTGTGCGAGGTATTGTCATACCAAACGCACTGATGAGGAAGGAATTCTAAGAGATCCACTGGCCTTCCGAGTAGAGACCAATTCATGCCCTCTTCGGACACAGGGCAACCACGGAAGCTGGCGTATCACAGGAGATTGCGCGATAGTATGGCTAGGAACCATAACGAAGCGCTGCATGCGTGCCCGCTCGTTAAATACTGCTAAGACGTCAAATACAACTGTATAAAAGGGGGAGTTACCATGAAATACGTGGCAGCGGTAATGGCCGCGGCATTATTGGTTTGCGGGGCGGCGAACGCCTCGGACAGGACTGACGCGATGGCGGTCGTCCACAAGTGGGTGGAGGCCTTCAACCAAGGCGACGGAAAGACGGGCGCATCCTATTGCGCCGATGACGCCATTGTCATAGACGACTTCGCACCGCACGTGTGGCAGGGGCCGGGGGCCTGCGCGAATTGGTACAAGGACTACCTAGCGTATGTGTCGAAGGAACGGATCTCTTCGGCTAGCGTGGGGCTCGGGAAGAGCCGCCACCTCGACATTGACTCCGGATACGCCTACCTCGTGACACCGACGACCCTATCGTTCACCAAGGACGGTAAACCAGTAACGGACAAGGCCATCGTCACGATGTCCCTGAAAAAAGGAAGTTCCGGTTGGCAAATCACTGGTTGGGCATGGGCGGACCAGTAGCGGACGGTCCTAACCAAACGGCGTGCCGACCGGGACCAATTAGGTGGCCTAAAGCTTCGAGGCGCCCGACCCGAATGCGACATGTCGGAACCCAGAAGACCAAAATGTGCTGTTCCAGGCCGTATGCCCGCAGTCCGACGAGACAAGCGTTCCACGATTAAACCTCGACCGATTCGATGTAAGGGAATGGCCCGGATGTGCCGCTCTTTCGTCGGTATCCGGACCACCCCGGTATAGCGCGTTACATCATCCACGCTTGCGACAACCCGACAATGGCGCGCCTGGGATTGGAGGCGGCTCGACGATACGCATCGATTGCGCCCGCCGCACCCCATATGCCCGCTCACATTTTTGCCCGACTGGGCCTGGGGGAGGATGACCTTCGTTCCAAGTCGAGTCCCGGTACCCGGCATTGTTTGCGGTCGAGACTCGCGATTGGAAAATGGCCGCGAATCTGAAACCCATTGAAGGGGCGGATTGGTTCGGGCAAGCCCAGACTCTGCTGGCAAACGCGATCGCAGCGGGTCGTTTGCTTGATTCGCAGGGTGGCAGATCAGCCGAGACAAGCATCGACTCCCTCACTGCGGCGAAGCCATATTTGCAAACAGGCTCACCACGGGCTTCTCTGCCAGATGAGATTCGTGCCTGGGCGCTGCTCGAGCGGCGGAGCGGCTGGACGAGCGGCACACGGCGGGAGCGTACTACCGCGCGGTTTTAGGGCACTCCTCGTGCGCGACTGGACAAGCGGCGCGGGATTTGGCGCATGCCCGCTTGTATGTAACGCGGACGACAAAATCCTAGAGCACGCTCCACAGCGTTCATGGGCGACCGATTCGGCTTCGAGCGTTAGCGTCGAGGCCAAAAGTTGGCAACGACTTGGATTTGCAATATAAAGGCGCTGACACCCAGGTTTGTGAAGGATAATGCCCGTGGACCGGCTACCTCAGTCTTGCCCCGTCTGTCGACACCGATTTGTTCCATGGCAAGTCGGCCGAATATCCTCTTGGTCGTGCATTCGTTGCCCTCAGTGCAATGCCGCCTTGAACCGACACCGTGACTTGCAGTTCTTTTTGGTGTTTTTGCCGCAAATCGCGCTGATCTCGCTGATCTTCGATTTGCCCATCAATGTGTGGTTGCGGATCTCTTCAGCGTCCATTGTCGTGACCGCGGGCTATGTGATTGACGCGTTGACCGTGCGATTGGCGGCAGCGAAACGATGACGGGGCATGCGTGGGTATGCTACCTGATACGCGTTGAGTAACGATGTCATCTCCATTGGCCGGGGCAGCCGGTGACCACCAATCCACGCGTCAAGGCCGTTTTCCTGGCAACCGGCGCTCGCGGCAACGCGTAGCCGTCGATCATGTCCAAAAGGATTGCCGTGCCCGCCAGGTCGTACCGCTAAAATTGAGTTGAACGCCGAAAACACACTATTGTCGCGCCCTCAGATCATCTCGGAGGTTCTATGAAACGAGTCACCGGCATTGGCGGTATTTTCTTCAAAGCCCATGACGCGAAGGCGCTACAGACTTGGTACAAACAACATCTTGGAATCGATGTCCAAGAATGGGGAGGGGCAGCGTTCACGTGGACCGACGGTGCCGGCAAGCCGGTTGCCGGAACGACAGTTTGGTCCATCGGTTCGGTGCAAAGTGACCAGTTTGCGCCCAGTACCGCCACGTTCATGGTCAATTACCGCGTGGAAGACCTCCAGTCACTGGTCAAGGCCTTGCGCGAAGAAGGGTGCAACGTACTGGAGAAGATCGAGGAATCCGAGTACGGAAAATTCGCGTGGGTCATCGATCCGGAAGGAAACAAGGTGGAACTCTGGGAGCCGCCTGCCGGCCAATGACGATCACCGCGTGTGACGGTGCGCCTCCCGCAGAGTGCATGGCGAAAAGGATTTCCAGTGTTGGATCCCAAAAGGCACAGGTGTCGTGGACATCGGAGTCCATCTATTGACGTTTCCGGACTGGGCCACCCGCTGGAATCGTGCTATAGGGTTGTATGGAGCGCGCGGCGCCTCAGACGAGATAACAAAGCGATCGCATGGAAGACGGACGCGTCGCGCAAGTGCCCTTGCTTTTTGTCAAATCCCCCGACCCGGTGAGTAACCCTGTGCATAACTCGGTTCTTCAACCAGCCTTGCGTACGCAAATCAGCCGGTTAGCTTCACCTGACGAATCTTCGACCACCCGCGACATTGGGTCTAAAAGGTTTTGCTAACCCTTGGACTTCACTCGTTTTTTGGTGCTTTTCTTTCGCTTTGCAACCTTTTTCTTGGCCTTGCGGCGCATCTTGAGGAGCGCGTCGACCAATTGGTCCACCGGCTCGCGTCGTTTTGCCTTCCGCCGCATCCACACCAGCGCATCGAGCAGGATGTCCACGTGTTTGTCCGTTTTCGCCATAGCGCATCATAACGCCTCGCTGAGCAGTCCGCCTGATCCGCCTCGGCCGGGTGGTCAACCCGGACTGCCCCGATTGTGCCTCGTCCGACAGGCGCGCCGTACAGGCGAGGTCGGCGCCGTACGATTGCGTGTCAGCATTCTCTGACTCCACTCGAATGGCTTGCCCCCCGTCCCCAACGGTCGCGCGCCTGATATGTTTGGCGCCTTGCGGAGGGCGCCACGTGCCGCTATGGACAATCGCTGGGTCGGTGCTGGGGACGCTGCTCATCGTGATTCTTGTACTCAATTTCCGGAAGCCGGAAAAGGAGCCGCAGCATCGCGTCGCGCGTCACTACAACATCCTCGACCCGCAATTCCGGCGGGAAATGGGAGTTCTGTTGGGCCCTGCCATAGTTCCCGGCAATCGTATCGAACCCTTGCAAAATGGCGACGAGATTTTCCCGGCGATGCTCGAGGCGATTCGGGGTGCGGAGCGCACGATCACGTTTGAAACCTATATCTACTGGTCGGGCGACATCGGAGAACAATTTGCGCAAGCGCTGATCGAGCGGGCGGGCGCGGGCGTGTGTGTCCACCTCATGCTCGACTGGGTGGGCTGCGACAAAATCTCATCCGGCATGCTTGCCCGCATGACGAGCGGCGGAGTGGAAGTCGAGCGCTATCACCGCGTGCGGTGGTACACCCTCGGCCGGCTGAATAACCGCACGCATCGGAAGGTCCTCATCGTCGACGGAACGGTAAGCTTCACCGGCGGCGTCGGGATTGCGGATCAATGGGCAGGCCACGCCCAAGACCCTGGTCACTGGCGCGACATGCACTTCAAGGTTACGGGTCCCGTGGCCGCGCAAATGCAGGCCGCATTTCTCGACAACTGGATCAAGACCACGGGGCATGTGCTGCACGGCGATGACTATTTCCCTTCCATCGAGCCGAGCGGCGATCAAACCATGCAAATGTTCATCAGTTCCCCGGAGGGCGGTAGCGACAGCATGCGGCTCATGTACCTGACCGCGATCACTGCCGCTGAGCGGCGGATCGACATTGAAGCGGCATACTTCGTCCCCGATCGGTTGATGATTCGTGAGTTGATTGGCGCACGACGGCGCGGTGTGCGCATCCGCATTCTTGTGCCGGGCAGCCACATTGACTCGAAGGTCGTGGGCATCGCGTCCAAACACGAGTGGGGTCCCTTACTGGAACACGGCGTGGACATTCATGAGTATAAACCGACAATGCTCCATTGCAAAATGCTGATTTTCGACGAATACATGGTGTCGGTCGGCTCGACCAATTTTGACATGCGCTCTTTCGAACTCAACGACGAGGCCAGTTTGAATGTCTACGACGCTGGATTTGCCCACCAGATGACGCGAGTGTTCGAGGGTGATCTCGCATTGGCGACGCCGTACACGCTCGCGCACTGGCAGCGCCGATCCTGGCGCGAGCGGTTCGAAGAACTGATCCTGGATCCAGTGCGTTCCCAGTTGTAGCCTGTCTTAAAACCCATTGGGGTCATGCCATTCCCAAGCGGGTGCGTGTCCAACGGCAAGTGACTCCGGTAGAAATCCCGCTGACGCATTGTGTGCCGTCGGGTTACAAATTGGTTTGAAACTTTTGTCGAGACTTCGCAGGGCCCATCCGGGGATTACGACCTCGAACGACGCGTTGCACCAAATCCAGGAAGGGCACCCAGGCGGCCATCAACGCAAACCACAGGATCGTCAGGAGCAGTGCTAATCTCTCGTCTGACATGGAATATCTCCTCGCATTGGCGGGGCTGGATGGAGCCAGGCCTTTTTTAGTCTGCTGGGTTTGACCCGAGATCCAAAACGTCGATGGGCGTCTCGGAGTTGCCGATGGGGTGAGAATGGGCAGCGATCTTGAAATCCGTCAGTGTCGGGTGTTAGTGGCGCTGATCGACCACGGAAGTATCAGCGCGACGGCGGTAGCCCTCGGATTAGCGCAATCAACCATCTCGGAAACACTGCTTTCGCTGGAGAGACTGGTCGGGGCGCCGGTGCTGCTGCGTCGCCGCGGCAAGGAGGCATCGCTCACGGCGGTGGCCCAATCGTTGCTGCCACATGCTCGCGCGTTGATCGCATCCGCGGAGTCTGCTCTGGCCGCGGTGTCGGCAGGGACTCGGGGAGTCATCAGGCTCGGGACGGTTGAATCCGTCAGCTCATATCTGCTACCGGTGGCGCTCGCCGCATTTCGGTCCCGCTGGCCGTTTGTTACCGTTCAGATCACCGCGGGGATTTGCGATGAATTACGAACACGCGTTCGACGCGGTGAACTCGATGCGGCGCTCACGCTGGAGGGGTGCGATTGCGATCACTCGCCTGAAGAGGGTTGGAGCCGACTGCTGTCGCCGATCCCGCTTCGCCTGCTCGTCTCGTCGCCGCCGAACCCAGACGGGCACGATGTCCCCCGTTCGGATCTGGCGGGTCGCACCTTTTTACTCCCCGATCCCGACGGCCCGCTTCCAGCGCTGATACGCTCCTGGTTTGGCGCGCCGATTGACTGGCCTCGTTTGGAGTCCGCTGGCAGTATCGATGGCGTGAAAAGCGGTGTCCGGTGCAGCGATGTCGTCGGTGTATTGCCGAGTTACACGGTGGCCGAGGATCTTTCGTCCGGTTCGCTCTTCGAGTTGAGCACGCGAGAGCCTTTGCCCGTCGTGGCGGTGGGAGTGACCATTCCGCGCAGGCCGCTCGGCGCATCACCGCTACGCGACATGATCGAACAAATCGAAAAGACCCTGCGCACCAGCGTTGTTGACTCTCGGATCACCGAAATTGAGCACCCACCGGTCACGGCGCACAGATCGTCGTTGCGATGATCGGCCCAGACACCCCTGGACTCCGCACCGCCGCCTTACTTTATCGTTCGTAAGCAATAAGTTACAGCGCACACTTCGCATAATACATCTTATGGTAAATTTCTCGCCCACACCGACAATCGACGATTGGGCAGGTTCCTTCCGGAGTTGACCGTCGCGGAACGCCCCTGCTTGGAAGCTGGCATGCCCCGGCGCAACGGACCGTTGAGCGAACTTTTACAGTTCCTTGGCCACTAGCGCTGCCAAGGCCAGTGTATGTTTCCGCTCGTCAGCCGTGTCCCCAGGGCTGATCGAGAGGTAGTAGCGCGCGTTGTCTTTGCGCACATGGATTGCGCCATTCTTGTCGAAGTAGGCCTCATCCCCGACATCCGCCGGCGTGCTGTCCTTGCCAAAAAACATCTTCAACCGAGTTTGTAGATCCGCAGCCTGCGCCGGCGAGGCATCGAAATATAAGCGAAAAAGCAATTGACCCTTCCCGTTCGCCGCCTTGTATTGGCAGTCCGTCCCGGAGGCCGTGTTCGCGAAAGGGCGTGGTGCCACGCTCCTTTCCGGCGCGCCGTACTGATCGCCGAGGGTGCTGCTCACCTGCGAGGCCGTCAAGAGCGAGCAAGGGTCGGTCGGACTATCGGTTGCCCTCGCCCGTTGCCCCGCAATCCCAGATCCGAGTATCAACATTCCCATGACCGCTAAAGCTCGCATCTCGCGCCTCCTTGGTCGAATATAAACGGGAGAAGTCGTCAAGCGGATCTCATCATTGAATTGGTAGTCTACCTAGGAGGAACACATATGCCCAAAGTACTGTCGACGGTAGCGCCGCTTCCGAGCCGGCCCCACGTGCCGGGCTATGGCCTGCCTGCAAGGCTCCCGTCATGCTAAATCGAGCCTCCATTTCGACACGGCCCCGCCTGCGGGCCGCCTTCGCGATGACCCTTGCTGCGGCGTCCTGCCCGGCCGCCGATTTGACCGCTGATGCGCATATCGATCGGGTGACGGTGTATCGGCAAGGGGCGGTCGTGACCCGCGTGGCTGAGATCGCCGTACCCGCGGGAACCAACCGCCTGGTGTTTCGGGGCTTGCCCGCCGATGTCGACCCGAAGACCTTGCAGGTCAGCGCGGGTAATGCCGGCCTGCAACTGGGCGGCATTGAAGTGGTTCGCATCAACGAAGCCAATTTCGTTTCGGAACCCGAGCGCGACCTGCGGCGTAAAATCGAGGAGACCGGCGACCAGCAGTCGGCGCTGAAAGACGACATCGCCACTGCCCAGAATCAGATCAAACTGATCGAATCCCTGGCCGCCAATCCGGCCGGAGGTCCCAACAAGGGAGGAATCGATGCGGCCAATCTCGCGACGGTGCTCGGCACGATGGGAACGAGCGGGAGCGCGGCTCGCCGACGAATCCGGGAAGCCAATCTGCAGCTTCGCGCGGTGGATCGACAACTCGAGCGACTGAAGGCCGATCTCGCGAAGGTTGCCACGACCAGCAGGCAGAGCACAGAGGTGCGCGCGGCTGTTCTCGCCAACGGACCCGTGACCACCGCCGTGGCAATCTCGTACAAGATCGCCGAGGCCGGCTGGGATTGGATCTACCAGGCGCGTCTCGATACCGCCAAAAAACATCTGTTGCTCGACCGCCAGGGAAAGGTGACCCAAGGGAGCGGCGAGGACTGGAAGAACGTCGAGTTGACCTTGACCACCGCCCTGCCGGCCGGCGATCTCGGGACACCGGCGCTGGGTTCGTTGTTTCTCGATTTGCGTGTACCGGAGCCGCCACGGGTGCAGTCCAGGAAGTTCGGTAATGTGGCCATGGCGCCAGCCGCACCGACGCCGTCGACGACCATGGATTCTCAGGAGGTAATGGTTACCGGCGCGCGGCGACAAAGTGCCGAATCGACCGGCACCGACTATATCGCCGATTATCATGTGCCGTCCCGTGTCTCCCTGCTGGCCGACCGTCAGTCTCGACTGTTCCCGATCGGGGAAAATGCGTTCGACGTGGGCCTGGTCGCCCGCGTGGTGCCCAGTGCCGACCATGAGGCTCACCTCGAGGCGGTTTTCAAATACTCCGAACCGTTGCCCCTCGAAGCAGGCCAGCTCGAGCTCTACCGGGATGGCGCGTACGTCGGCGAAGCGGACACGGAAGCGTTTCTTCCCGGCGCGGACGTACGCATGCCCTTCGGCGTCGATGAGCGGGTCCGCGTCACCATCCGCGACGAGGCGGCTCAATCCGGCCAGAAGGGATTGCTGAGCCGACAAGTCGTCAGGGAAACGCGCCAGCGCATCGACATCACGAATTACCACCCGATGGCGATTCCGGTCGAGGTGCTCGCCCGAATTCCGGTCAGCCGGAACGCCGATGTCCATGTCGAGATCCTGAAGGGGGCGACCGAACCCTCCGTGAAGGATGTGGAGGGGAAGGCCGGCGTCTGGCTATGGAAACTTGAACCGGCCCCGCAGCAGACCGTCACCGTTCACCAGGCCTACGCCGTCCAGTATCCGGCCGACCGCCAATTGCAGGAAACCAACGGACCCGCCACTCCGTGAGAGAAGTGTTCGCAGGATGCAAGGCTCACGCGGGAAGCGTGAAGCTGTGTCGAGAATTCTGGTGCCCGTCGCGGCATGTGACTTACAATGTCGACGCACACTTAGGGGTGCGGCACGTCCAGCGCGAATGCTCATGCGGCGCCTCGCAGTACATCTTTAGAGGAGTTGTCGCATGCCACTGGATCCTCAGGCCGAAACATTTCTCGCGGAGTTCGCGAAATATCCGCCGCTGCATGAACTTCCGCTCGACGTCGCGCGCTCCATGGCGCTGCCGTCGGCGCCACCAGTGCCCCTGGCGATGATCGAAGATCGGTTCGTGCCGGCGCCCGACGGCCATCAGATCCCAATTCGAATTTACCGCCCGCGGTTGGATGCCCGACTGCCCGCGGTCGTTTACTATCATGGTGGTGGCTGGGTGATCGGGTCCCTCGACTCCTACGATAGCCTGTGTCGGCGCATCGCCCGTCAGGGCGAGTGCGTCGTGATATCCGTGGACTACCGCCTGGCCCCGGAATTCAAGTTCCCGGCCGCTCCGGATGATGCGCTGACGGCATTCCGCTGGGTCGCCGCCCAGGCCGCGACGCTCAACATCGACGGCAACCGGCTGGCTGTCGCCGGCGACAGTGCCGGTGGAAATCTGGCCGCGGTGACCTGTGTCAGGCTGCGCAACGGAGGAGATCCGCAGCCGCTCGCCCAATTGTTGATCTACCCCGCCGTGCGCCACCATCGGCCGGCGGTGGGGTCCCTGGCAGAAAACGGCCAAGGATATCTTTTGGATCTGGCGGCGATGGACTGGTTTCTCGGCCATTATCTCGCGACGGAAAATGACCAGACGCATCCGCATTACGCCGTTGCCCTGACCCCCAGTCTCGCGGGTCTGCCGCCCGCGCTGGTCATCACGGCGGAATTCGATCCGTTGCGCGATCAGGGTGAGGAGTACGCGCGGCGTCTGCGCGATGAGGGTAATCGCGCGGAAGTCTGGCGCTTCGATGGAATGATCCACGGTTTTTACGGCATGGCTGGCATCGATCGCGGCAGCGAGGCGGTAGACCGGTCCGCCGCGTGGCTGCGGGGGATGTTCGCTGCGCAATGAACCGGCCGCAGCGGCCCTCTCCACCGGCATCCGCGAATCGATCAGCATGTTAAAATCATGAGGCATCGACGCTAAGTCCACACTAATTTCTGATCGGCGAGTTCGGCCTCGCCGTCCCATCGATACGCCACCAACGGGCCGCCCTGCGCCACGCTGAAATCCAGGCACGCAAATCGCGGCGAGATGACGGCGGGCGTACCGGAGAACCAATAATGTCCAAACAGCACCGGCACGCCGGAATAGGGATGAGCCTTCCACCCTTCCGGCATCGGCACGTCCGGAATCTCGCCGCTGTCGCCCGGCGGACCAATCGCCGCCTTCCGGTAGGTCGATAGATCCTCCTGCCACCAACGCACTCGCACTTCATGACGGATCTTGCCGCCCTTGTCCGTATAGGCGATCCCCGGGGGCAAGGGCACCTCGGGACCCTTGCAGACCACCTCCAAAGCCTCGAAGACCGGATGGCCCTTAAGGCTTCCGAGCCGAATCGCTTCCTCCGTCAACGTCTGCCCGCGACCGAGAAACGGCCGCAGAATGTCCATGGACTCCCCGTGCCAACAGGCATGCACCACGCGCAAACCACCAAAATCGAGCCACAGCGGCAGCGTCTTGAACCAATCGGTAATCTCGCGCTGCTGCGGCGTGCCCTCGACAACCTCCAAAAACGCCTGATGTTGGGTCCGATTGCCCGGCTTGTGGTGATCCCGAAGAAAATGCCCGGGCCGATCCGGGTCCGGCGATACCCACGCGATGGCATTGAATTCATGGTTGCCCAGAGCGCAATGGGCGCTGCCGGACTCCACCATGGCCCGCACGATCCCCACGGTCTCGAGCTGCTTCGGGCCGCGATCGATCAAATCACCGACAAAGACGGCCTGACGCGCCGAATGGCGCCAAACCCCGCCCGTGGGGGTATACCCCAGCTTGGAGAGTAGCGCCGTGAGCTTGTCCGCCTCTCCGTGGATATCCCCGATGACGTCGTACACGCAGCTCCTCCTAATTCGTTGGCCGTCTGGTTCGCGCCGGGCGCAACGTGAGTCGTAGAATGGATGATGTCCGATCCTGAAATGGAAAGCCGCCCGGTGAATGGCGCCGGCATTCTGTCGGAGTATGCCATTGGCGGCTCGCGTGAAGGGCCGCCTCTGCGCTTGCTGTGGCATTGAAATGAGGCTCATCTTTCCGCCGAGGGGCGCCACCGCCGGATTCAGCAGCATCGCACTGTTCAATATCGATCGGGATTTGGGGATCGTTGTGCCAACTTGCGCTATAGTGATTACATGGAAGACCCCAGCGAGGGAGTGCCGCAGTTCGCCACCGCCGAATTTGCCTCCCACGGCCCGACGATGACCTGTGCGGCCTGCCAACTCCCCATACCGGTCGCTTATTTCCAGATCGGCGCCGCCACGGTGTGTCCCGGGTGTACGCGCAAGCTTCAAGCGCAGGCACCGGCGGATTCCCATGCGGCGTTCGTCCGGGCGCTCGCCTTTGGCGTCGCTGGCGCAGTGGCGGGACTCGCGCTCTATGTCACGTTTGCGCTCGTCACCGGCCTCGTGATCGGCTGGGTGTCCCTCGCCGTGGGTTTCATCGTCGGCAAGGCCATGCACTTCGGATCGCGGGGGGTCGGCGGTCGCCGCTATCAGATCGCCGCGGCCTTGCTCACGTATCTTGCCGTGTCGATGTCTGCCGTGCCCGTTGCCCTACACCAGATGCAAGCGCATCGGATACAAACGCAATCCCGTGAGATGGCGGCGTCGCCCCGGGAGCCGGTCGATATCCTCAAAGCCGTCGGCATGCTTGCGCTGCTGGGCATCGCCTCACCGCTGCTGGATCTTCAGGATCCCGTGCATGGCCTCATCGGGCTCGTCATTCTTTTCGTCGGTATCCGTTTCGCGTGGCGAATCACGGCCGGTCGATCCCTCGCCGTGTCGGGACCGCATACCCCGTCACCAGCTGCGGTCATTTGACACCGGACGGGATCATCCATCGACGCAACGTCTGAGTCGTGCGCTCGCTGCGGCACCTCCCTCCCGCCGGGCGCGCTGGTGTGCGCCAAATGCCAGGCTCTTGTGCACGCGGGTCGACTCGACGCGCTCGCCGCCAGCGCCCGGGTGCATGAGCAGCGCAAGGAACCCGCCGCAGCACACGATGAGTGGCAAGCGGCCCTTGCGCTGCTTCCGCCCGATTCATCGCAGGCCGCCTGGGTGCGCGCCAAGCTCGACGAATTGGTTCGGACCCTCCGCCGGGACGCGGCCAAAGCGTCCGCGCCCGGATGGACCCGCAAACTCGGACCCTTTGCGCCGATCGCACTGCTCCTGCTCAAGGGAAAGTTCTTTCTCTCGCTGCTCAAGTTCAAATTCCTGCTGAGTTTCGTGACTTTCGCGGGAATATACTGGGCGCTCTACGGCGCCTGGTTTGGCGTCGGGCTGGCCGTGCTGATTCTGATTCACGAGCTCGGACATCTGATCGAGGTTCGACGGTGCGGCCTCGCCGCGGATCTGCCGATGTTCATCCCCGGCTTCGGCGCCTACGTGCGCTGGAACGCCGCGGGCGTGACGCCGGACACGCGCGCCCGGGTGAGTCTCGCCGGCCCGCTCGCGGGGGCTGTCGGCGCGGTCGGGTGCGCGCTCGTCTGGTTGCAGACCCATCAGGGGCTGTGGATCGGCCTGGCGAGTTTCTCGGCCTTCATCAATCTCATGAACTTGATTCCGCTGTGGACGCTGGATGGCGCCCAGGCCATGGTGGCGATCAATCGCGCCGGGCGTATCGGCATCGCCATCGCCGCAGTGCTGTTCGCCGCATTCTTCTCGCAGCCCCTGATCTTGCTCGTCGCCGGCGCCGCGGCGTACCGGGCGTTCGACGCAGCGTCGGCCCAACTGCCCGTCAATCACGCGGTGACCGCTTATTTCATCAGCCTCGTGGCGGCGCTGGGGTATTTGGCGTCGTTGGCACCCCTGGGGACGGGGCGCTGAATGTCATCCCCGCGTCCGTCGGTTTTGCGCCCTCTGCGTAGTGCACCGCGGAGAGTCGCCTTCCGCGCGCTTATCCAACCGCCCGACTTGCTCGACCCGCTCAATCGTTTTCCGGCCACAGCACCGCCTGGGCGACGATGATGTCGAGGCCGTTGAACGTCGCCGCCGGCGACCCGTACAGCTGGTATCCCACCGCGAGCGCCTCGGATACCCGTCGGCAGAACGCAGTGTCGTCCTTCCCCGTCAATAATCGATAGACCGGCAAGCCTTCCGGGGGAAATGATTTCATGCGTGCCACCGAATGATCCGAGAGGGCCGGCAGTGTAGTCCAACCGAGGCCGGCGCGCCGAAGCGCATGGGAACTCTTCTCTGCGTCCCCGCCGGTGCCGCATGCCGAACGAGGGCTTGCATTTTGCTCCATCCCCCATCTCGGTGCACAACCCTGTGCATAACTGGTGGTACACAGCAGATATGCACACCCAAATCAGCCGCTTAGGTTCATGTGACGAAACTTTGACCACACGCAACATCGCATTTAGAAGAGTCCGCTAACTCTCCGAGTTCGCACATTTTTTGTCGTTCGGCGTCACCCGAGTGGTCGCTACTGAGGGGGAAGTTCCGGATAGGCAGGTAATTCGTCGTCGCTGCAGGACCAAGTCGTGCGCGACTCGGAGAAGATGCGCGCCTGCGGCGCCAGCGGGGCCCCATCGTCCAACGATCCGGCCGGAATCATCACCACATCGGAGTTCTTCGCCTGCCGCGGCAAGCGCCCCCCACAGGTGGCGCAGAAGCTATTGGTAAATCGCATGGCCTCGGGGACCTTGTACGTGCGGACCTGCTCCTCGCCACCGAGCCACGTGAGCGTGGCCGGTTGCAGGAACATATTCGAGGCGTGTCCCGTACCGGTCGCCTTGCGGCAGCGAGAGCAATGACAGTGATAGAAGCGCGTCGGCTCACCGCGCACCTCATAACGCACCGCACCGCACAAGCAACTGCCCTTCAGATTGGATTGGGCCATAACTCCCCCCGCGGTCGTTGATCTCACGATGCAGGATACAACGTCTCCGGGAGACAAAGTGCCCCGACGACGGCTGACAGAAGCGCAACCAACACGGGGTACCACAGCCCGGAGTAGATGTCGCCGGTGATGGCGACGATGGCGAACGCCACCGTCGGCAGAAATCCGCCGATCCAGCCGACGCCCAGATGATAGGGCACGGACATCGAGGTATAGCGGATGTTCGGGGGGAACAACTCGACCAGCCATGCGCCAAGCGGCGCATAGGTCAGGGTGACATACAACACCAAGACCCACAGCAGCATGAGCAGCATCGGATAATTGATTCGCGCGGAATCCGCTTTGGAGGGGTAACCGGCATGCGTCAGGGCGGCGCTCAAGGATTTCGCGAAGCCGGCCGAGGCCTCCGTCAGTTGTGGACCCGACAACCGATCACCCTCGAAGGCGGGCACCGTGACGCGGGACGCCGTCGACCGGCCGATGTGCACCGTGGCAGGGCTTCCAGGCGGCCCGGATTCAACCGCGTAGGGCACCCCGGCCTTGGCGAGGGCGGCCTTGGCGATATCGCAGGATCTCAGGAATTTACTCTTGCCGAGCAGATCGAACTGAAAACTGCAAAATGCTTTGTCCGCCGCAATCGTCACCGGACTGTTGAGTGCCGCCTCCTCGATGGCTGGGTTGGCGTAATGTGTCAGTCCCCTGAATAGTGGAAAGTAAGTGCACGCGGCCAGGATGCAGCCGACCAGCACCAACTTCTTCCGGCCAACGCGGTCCGAGAGACGACCGAAAACCACGAAAAATGGCGCTCCCAGCAGTAGCGCCGAGGCGATCAGCCAGTTCGCCGGCTGTGTGTCGACCTTGAGAACCTGCGTGAGAAAGAAAAGTGCGTAGAACTGGGAGCAGTAAAAAACCACCGTCATACCCGCGGTCCCCCCGATCAAGGCAAGGATGACGAGCTTGAGATTCTCCCAGCGCGCAAACGACTCCGCGATCGGTGATTGGGAGCGAGTTCCCTGATTGACCATTTCTTGAAATACTGGCGATTCTGCCAGTTGCATTCGCACATAGACGGAGATGACGAGCAGTGCGAAGGACAAGAGGAAGGGGACCCGCCAGCCCCACGTATCGAACTGGGCACCGAGCGTCGCGCGGCAGGTCATGATGACCAAGAGGCTCAAGAATAAACCCAGCGTCGCCGTGGCCTGGATCCAGCTCGTGTAGAGACCACGCTTATGCGAAGGCGCGTGCTCCGCGACGTACACACACGCTCCCCCATATTCGCCGCCGAGCGCGAGGCCCTGCAGCAGACGTACGCAGATGAGGCCAATCGGAGCCGCAACGCCCGCCGTGGCATAAGTCGGCAGCACTCCGACAATGGATGTGGCAGCGCCCATGAGCGTAATGGTGATCAAGAAGGTCCGCTTGCGGCCCATGAGGTCACCGAGCCGGCCAAAAAGCAACGCGCCGAACGGCCTCACCGCAAACCCCGCCGCGAACGTCAGCAACGCGAAAATGAAACCGGCGCTCTCGTTGACACCGGCAAAGAATTGCTTCGAGATGATGGGGGCGAGCGATCCATATAGGAAAAAGTCGTACCATTCGAACATCGTGCCGAGGCTGGAGGCGAGAATGACTCGGCGATGCTTCTTGTCGATTCCCTGCCGCTCGAATGGCAGGGTGACGGTCGCCATGGTCATGTTCTCCCGGGCGCGGTGTATTGAGGATATACGCAGGATCAAGGGTAGTGGACCCGGCAGAGGATGTCATCTGCGACCTAGCGCGCGACAGGGGCGGGATCCGGGGATACCCGGCAGCCTCGCGAACTGCGCAACTGCGTCTGATTGACTGCTCTTCGCCAAATCCAGGTCCGAAAACGGCGAGCACCCTGTTTCGGGGGGTCCTATAGTGACGCTTGCCCGGTAACCTACCCGTGAGTTCGCGCCATGCCCCCCGATACGGACTATGTTCTCGGAACTCATCGCGAGGAAATTGCGCGATTGGGCCTCCAGCATCAGGTGTGGCGTCCGCATATGCTCGATGCCTGGGCGAGAGCCGGTATGACCCGCGGTTCAAGGGTCGTCGACTTTGGCGCCGGGCCCGGCTATGCGACGGTCGACGCCGCGGAGATTGTGGGATCCTCAGGTCGGGTGACTGCCCTCGAGCGCTCGCCGCCTTTTCTCGAATTCGCCCGCCATCAGTTGGAACGTCGCAGTCTATCGTGGGGCAGCATGCTTGAAGCCGACCTGATGGCGGACCTGACAGATCTCACGGGATACGACGTGGCTTGGTGCCGCTGGGTGGCCTCATTCGTATCGTCTCCGTCGCGATTGCTCAAGTCCATCGCAGGTTCATTACGCGTTGGCGGCCGCGCGGTGTTCCATGAATACCTGGATTATTCGACCTGGCGCATGATTCCGGACAGTCCCAGCCTCACGCAATTTGTCACCCATGTCATGGCCAGCTGGCGCGATACCGGCGGTGAACCCAACATCGCCGCACAGTTGCTTCCTCTGATGCCTGCCGAAGGATTGGCTGTCATCAGCCTCAAACCGTTGATCTTCGCCGCCCACCCGGAGGATTTCGTTTGGCAATGGCCAGCAGCGTTTGCCATGAGCAACTCGGAGCGTCTCGTCGGAATGGGTCTCTTGCAACGGGCGGACGCGGATCGATTACAGAACGAGCTCCGCGATGCCGCCAAGAACCGCAGGTCAGTCATGATGACGCCATTGGTGCTTGAAATCATCGCCGAAAGACAATAGAGAAAGCACGCTCATGGACCGTTCCGACACGAAGTGGAGGCGCTTCTTTAATCAGGGATTCGCGTCGACTCCGGCCCCGTATTTCGCTACAAAACACATCATATTCACCAACCGCATCTGCTCGATCGTATTGCAGGTCGCCTCGAGCAGCCTCGGGCTCGCCACCACGACCGCGAGGCACATGGCCCGCGACACCGCGACATTGAGCCGGTTCCGGCTGTAGAGAAACTCCAACCCGCGCGAAATGTCCTCCTCGCTGGAGCTGGTCATGGACACCAGCACCACCGCGGCCTCCTGGCCCTGAAACTTGTCCACGGTACCGACGCGAGCGCCAGCGGGCAGCACCGACCGCAGATGATTCACCTGCACGTTGTAGGGACTGACGACAAGAATATCGGTCGACCGGATTGCCGCCTCGACTCCCCCCTTATTCATCCACCGCTGCTGCAATAGCGACTCGTACAGTTCGCGTATCCTCAGTCCCTCCGCGATGCTCTTCTGGCTGCAGCCCTCGTGGACGACCGGCACCCAGGAAATCCCGGATTCCTTCAACGCCGGATCCGCGTCAGCGCTCAGCACCAGCCGCTGCACGTAGTTCCCCGCTTCCGCCTTTAGCCGTTCGTCATACACCGCCTCCGAAATGAATCGGCACACGTCCGGATGCATGCGCCGCGTCACGGGAAGAAAAATCCCTCGCTCCGGCGCTACGGTGGCGGCGTTGCCCAGCAGCAACTCCAGCGCTGACTGTCCGGAATCTCCGGGATGCACGCCCTGCACCGGCTGGGACAACTGCATCTGATCCCCGACCAGCACGATGTTGCGGGCGCAGAGCCCCATGGCGACGACGTTGGCCAACGCCACCTGCCCCGCTTCGTCGATGAACAGATAGTCGAGGCTCTGGTCGAACTCCGGGCGAGCGAACAGCCACGCGGTACCGGCGATCAAATCGAAATGCCCGTCGCTGATCGCCGCGTTGTCGCTCAGGTTTCCGATCAACGCGCCGGAATGCTCCTGATCCTCGTCGGAGCTCTTCTTGGCGCCCCGAAACGTGAACTTGCGGGCCACTGCGTGCGCCTCGATCTCCTCGAGCAGGTTGTTGATCGCCTGGTGGGAGTTCGATGCCACCCCGATACGCTTGCCTTGGATGAGGAGATCGACGATGGCGTGCGCCGAGAGATACGTCTTGCCGGTCCCCGGCGGACCTTGGATCAGCAGATGGCCGCCATCCAGCCGGCCAACGGCGGCACTGGCCTCGGTGACGATGTCTGCATCCCGCGGCAGGATTGGCCGCCCTGCGACGATTCCCAGGATTCTGGGATATTCACGTGTCAAAATCGACCGGACCGCGGCATAGTCGCTGCTCCCGGCAATCACCGACTCCGCGAACCGGTAGAGCGCCTCGCGAATCACCTCCGTGCCAATCGGGCCGCTGGGAATCAACGACAACGCCACTGCAAAGGAGGATGCCTTGGGACCGATCTTCAAGGCGATCTGGCCGGTGATCTCGTCCAGCAACACGATCTCGCCGGCATCCTCGAGCGTTGCCGCCCGCTTCGGCCGGTCGCCCACCCGCATCTTGAAGTCCTGCGGCGGGAATGTGAACGTATGCACCGTGGATTTCTTGACCGCATAGGGCGCTACCGACGGATCCGCGCGCAGGCCGCCGATGCACTCCCCGTCCTCGATCAATTCCTCCTCGGAGGCCTGCTGCCGCTGGAACATGGCCCACCAGGCCGGCTTCGCCTCACGCCGGTGGAATTCCAGCAGCTGGCCGACCAGTTCCCGGAACGGTTGTTCGGCCGCGGGGGCCAGCACCAACCTCCGTTGCACATCCAGTGAGCGCTGTTCCGCGGCGACCCGCTTCGCCTCCCGCACGGGATGCTGGGGCTCCCCGTTATTCTCACCCGTATACCACTCGACACCGGCCGGTCGCAGCGACAAAAGCCAGTCCCGGAGTTTCCAGGTCGACACGCAATCAAACTCGTTGTAGGCCGCGATTTCTTGGAGCAGCTTAGGGTCCCGGAGTTGTCGCCACCGCTCATACACCACCACGCTCGCGCCGGCGTCCGTCACGTCCCCGGTGCGCTCTTCCATGTAGAACCGCTCCAGGTTCTTGATCGAATAGCTCGGCTCCGACACCCGAATGCTCTCCCGCACCACCTGGTAGAGATCGACCAACGTGCCGGCGCGCAGGAGATCATCCACCGCACTCTCCCGCGTCCCATGGAGCATCGCCAGCCGCTTGAGCGCGCTCTGCTCGTACGCTGCGTAGTGATACACGTGCGCGTTGGGGGATTTCTGGAGCCGCGTCCCGATGAAATCCATCACCCGCTCGAAGGCCGTCTTTTCCGCTGCCCGATCATGACCCCAGAAGGCCGTAAACGTCGGCCTTGCGTGGATCACCTCGACGAATCCAAAGAGATACTCGAGACCCCCCTCGAACAACGGGTCACCTTCCATGTCGAAGAACAGATCCCCCGCATCGGGTCGAGGCAACCGCTCGAAACCTTTGCCGCGCACCAGCGGCAGAATTTCGCGACGGTCCTGCCCGTCCGTGCGCTTCGCCACTTGGAGCGCCGCCTGGGCCTTGAGCCGGGCGAGCAGCTCCGGCTGCACTCCCGGCACCCGTTCTACCAACGTGGCGGCCAACGCCGCCATGGTTGGCACGCCTGCGTCCGTGAGCTTCGCCCGCTGCCCCTTGGACATTCCTGCCACCAGGCTCAAGTGGTCCGCCGCCGCCCACTCCGTCGCGCAACGCTCACTCCACCGGCAATTACCACAGTGCCCGCAAGGGTCTCCGCCGGATTCCGTCGGCAGATCATCCGCAAACGCTTCCAAGCCCCGCCGCGCCACGTCCGCGTAATAATGCAACTCGGCCGTTCTGACCGTCTCGACATCGCCACTCCCAACCACGATGTGAAGTCGTTCCGGCAGACGACCCTGCACCTCCGCCAACAAACGCCCGTAGACCGCCAACTGCAGCGCATGCTTCGGCTGCCCCACGCTCGCCAGCTTGGTGTCTACCGGTTCGTACAGGAACTCGCCGAGCGCCGACTTCCCCGGCACGCGAGTGAGGAAATCCGAATAACCATGCCACCGCTCCGACTGCAGCGCGCCCTGGTAGATCACCTCCGCCCCCGATGCCATCGCACGCTGAGTTCGCTCTACCCGGTCCCGATAACCACCCTCCGTGAGGTCCACGACGGATTTGCCCGACGCCCGCAACGAGTCGAGGTACCGCTGCTCGTGCGCCAGGCCCTTCTCCTGCAGCAACGCCAGGAACGGATCGTCCGCGGCGGGCTCCGCCGGACTAGCAAGGTCCATCACGTCCAAATAGGTTGAGTGCCGACAGCCCAAGAAGTTGACCAGGTCGGTGGCTGAGAAGGTGATGGTACGATTGAATAGCCGCATATCGCTCCGTCAAGCATCGTGACGACGATCGATCTGCTCGGAAGTGTAGTCCGCCCATCGATGAGGCGACAGACGCGAGGTGGGAATAACCTGTGCCTATCCAGTATGAGTAAACTGGCGGCACGGGATACCGACAAATTCCCGCTCAGCCCACTCGAGGGGTCTACCGGAACCGCCGAATCGCCAGCTGCAGCATCACCACCAGGACTGCAAACGATACGACGGCGCAGACCGTCACCACGCCCGCCAACCCGAATTTCGCCCCCATGCTGCGCTCGCTGCGAAAGATGCGGCCGTTGGTGACGGTGGCCACGGCGCCGACCAGGCCACCCAACGCGCCGCCCGAGAACACCAGCAAGAGCGGCAGGCCGCCCCACCCATATTCATACCAGCGCAACGGGGTGGCCAAGTGAAGGGTCGCCCCGCCGATCTTGAGTGTGGGGATGGGGTCAACGAGGTTGTACTTCATCTGCACGAGGACTTCCTCGCCGGAATCGGAGATCATGGGATATCGGCCCTTGACCCGCGTGACCGGTAATCCATCGAGCAGCAGCTTCGGGCCTCGGAGGGCAGACCCCGTTTCCACCGCCAGGCGCTGAGATCGGAAGGCCGGATGTCTGACTTCTATTCGCACGCAAACTCCCTGTCCCTGGCGATTGAGCGACCGCTCGACTACATGTTCCCGGTAGTCCCGCCGGCACTGTAACCCCGATGGATCGGATGCCGGGTGATCCAAACCACAAAAAAACGAATGCTTTGCACCGGAAGACGACTGTGGGGCGCTCCGGGTCGTCCCCATGCCGCGGCAACGGTTGCCCGGAGCGCCTGGCGAAGCGAGAGACGCCGCCTGCCCCCGCCGTCCTGTCGGACCCTAGGCACGGCTACATGATCTGAAAGACGGCGATCGAGACGACGGTTGCGGAAACCGCCAGCAGCCCCTGCGCCAATCGGGTCAGAAGATCTAATGCGTTCATGTGGATTCTCCGTTGACTGAGTGTGTCGAACGAGGACTAGGGTGCATCCCGCGCCGATGGACAACAAACGGAGTTCCTGAGGGTGTGTTAAGAAAGGCTTAACCCGGACTTGCCCCGCGCCGCTGAAGGCGGGCTCCTGTGCCGGGTACTGCCTTTGCTGGAGCGCACTGAAATAACGACAGGTATTGAACGGTCTTGTAACCAAGAGGGCTGTGGAAACGAATCATCGAGAGAGGCGAGGTCGATTTGAGCGAGGATTCTCTCAAAACGTGGCTCGTCCAGGGTCTGGCCGGCGACGGGGTGGCGTATCGCCTGTTTTTGGAGGGGCTGAGCGCCCATCTGCGGGCGTATTTGCGCCGCCGGTTGTCCTCTCGGCCCCATGAGGTGGAAGATCTGCTGCAGGAGCTGTTACTCGCGATTCACAATCAACGCCATACCTACGACCCCACCCAATCCCTGACGCCCTGGGTGCAGGCGATGGCGCGCTACAAACTGGTGGACTGGTATCGTCGCCGTGCCCGGCGCGAGGCCGTCGAAGACCCCCTGGAGGACGACGACCCGATCTTTGCCGTCGGCGACCATGAGGCCTCGGAGGCGCGTTACGATCTGCGGAAACTGCTGGCCATGCTCCCGGATCGGCAACGCCTGCCGATTCTGTTGGTGAAGGTCGAGGGCGACTCCGTGCGGGACGCCGCGAAACGCACGGGCATGTCGGAGTCCGCCGTCAAGGTCGGCATTCATCGCGGGCTCAAGGCGCTGGCGCAGAAAATCCGGAGCCTGACGTGAAGACCGAAGAATTACTGTCGCTGTTGTCGGCTCGACTCGAGCCGGTCGATCGCGGGCGGTCGCAGTGGCGATTCTTCAAGGCCTGGGGGATGGGACTGATGGGGTCGCTGGCGCTGACTGCCGGCGTGCTACGCGTCAATGCCGCGTTGTCGGCAGAGCTGCGCCTCCCGATGTTTTGGGTTCGGGCAGCCTTTTGTGCGAGTCTTGCCCTCGCCGCTGTCGCGGTGCTCCGTCGGCTGGCACGCCCCGGAATCCGTCAGGGTTTTGTGCCCGTGACCCTCGTGATGCCGATACTCGCCATGTGGGTGCTCGCCCTCGCCGCCTTGGCGCACGCGCCGTCCGCTGACCGGCAATCCTTGGTGCTCGGGCATACCGCCCGCGTGTGCCCGTGGTTGATTGCTTTGCTGGCGGTCCCCCTGTTCGCGACGCTGATCTGGGCGGTGAGGGGCTTTGCGCCGACCCGGCTGCGGCTCGCGGGAGCGGCGACCGGGTTTGCCGCCGGTGCCGGCGGGGCTCTAGCCTACACCCTGCACTGTCCAGAGTTGGCGGCGCCGTTCTTGGGTCTTTGGTACTTGCTCGGCATGCTCATCCCGACCGCGATCGGCGCACTCGTGGGGCCGCATCTGCTGCGTTGGTAGCGCGCGTGCCGATAGCCGCTCAGCGCGCGGCAGACCCTGAGTCAATTCCGCCAATCACTCGGCAGTCCGGATACCGCTCGACCAAGTGCCGCAGTCTCATGAACACCGCTTTCTCGAGGAACCGGTCCGCGCCGCTCGGTAATCCGGTTGGCAATGTCTCGCCTGCCGCCAGTCCGGACAGGAGGCCCGCCACCCGGCGATGAAAGGCCACGCGGGCACTTGACCGCTCGAGCATCCTCTGGTGCTCGGCGGATGCCGGCCCGTCGTCGAGTCCATGACCCTGTGGGAAATCACCATACGAGGAGACAAACTCGGCCAATGGCAGGCCGCGCTCCACGCAAGCCCGCACCAGGCCATCGTGAACGTCCAGCAGGGCCGTGAACTCAGCCTCCGTCATCGCTCAAATTCCCCCGCCGGACGTCCGATGACGCTGGGCATGCTCGATAATTCCGCGCACCACACTCAACGCAAACCCGTAGCCTTCCGCCCACTTGCTCGCCCGGGGCCCGGCCACATTCAACACCCCGATCTCGTTCTCGTCGATGAACCGCAACACAGAGCTCACCGATCGTTCCACCGTGATCTGGGCCGCATCGAGCACGATGAAAGGCTTCTTCTCCCGGATGCACAGATCCCGGGTGACCTTGCTGCCACCGGTCAGTGCCTGATTGAATGCGATCAGGGTCCCATCACTGTCGTGAACGTTCTTGAGCGTCCGCTGCCGGTGATTGGCGTTGGGCAGAGGTGTCAAGGGATACCGGTCGGGAACGATGCCATCTTCTGCCTTGCAGTCCTCTGGCAGCCACCCGCCACACGGGAATCCGAGCGCGAGCGCCGCATCCAGCGCCGCCCGGTCGACCCCCGCCTCGCCGCCGGAAAAAATTTTGGTCAAAGCCATGGACAGTCCTCCCATCGAGCGGCGCCACCAATACCCGCCTGGCCGGCCATGGCCCTTTACCAGAGGGTCACGCGATCGTCCGTGGGCAGGTACATCTTATCGCCGGGCGCCACGGCGAAAGCGGTATAGAAGCTCGGCATGTGCACCACCACGCCGTTCACCCGATATTTTTCCGGCGAATGCGGGTCCGCCTTCAATTGCTCGATGGTGCGGGCCTCCCGCTGCTTGCCCAGCCAGCTTTGCGCAAATCCGATGAAGAAGCGCTGTTCGGCCGTCATGCCATCGAGGACCGGGGGTGCGCGGCCATTGAGCGAGGCGACATAGGCCTTGTAGGCGATTTCGATGCCGGCGATGTCGGCGATGTTCTCGCCCAACGTCAGAGCCCCGTTGATGTGAAAACCCGGGACCGGCTCGAACGCATCATATTCCTTCACCAGCTTCCCGGTCTTCGCCTTGAATTTCGCGTGATCCTCGGTCGTCCACCAGTCGCGTAGATTGCCGTCGCTGTCGTATTGGCTCCCCCGATCATCGAAGCCATGGCTGATCTCATGGCCAATCGTCGCACCGGCCGAGCCGTAATTGAAGGCGTCGTCGGCGGACGGATCGAACGCTGGCGGTTGCAGGATGCCGGCTGGGAATACAATCTCGTTCATCGCAGGATTGTAGTAGGCGTTGACCGTGGGGGCCGTCATGCGCCATTCATTGCGATCGATGGGACCCCGTAACTGCGCAAGTTTGCGATTGGACTCGAACGTCTGACCGCGCATCACATTGCCGAGCAGGTCGGTGGGTGAAATCTTGAGCGCGGTGTAGTCGCGCCAGTGGTTCGGATAGCCCACTTTCACAGTGATCTTGCTTAGTTTGGCCTGCGCTTCCGGTTTGGTCGCCGCACTCATCCAGTCGAGCTGCTCGATGCTCGAGGAGTACGCCTTGATCAGGTGCCCCACCAGATCGTCAATGCGCGCCTTGCTCTGCGGCGGAAAATATTTCTCGACGTACAATCGGCCGGAAATCTCGCCCACCAACCGGTCGACGAGCTTGCAGCCGCGCTTCCAGCGCTCCTGAATCTGCGGCGTGCCGTGCAAGATGCCTTCGTTGAAGGCAAAGTCCTCGTCGACGAACGCCCGTGAGAGATAGGGCGCGTAGCTCGAGAGCACCCGGAAGCGCAGATATTCCTTCCAGGATTTCAAGGGGGTGTTGGTGAGCAAAGTGGACAAACCGCCGAGGTAGTCCGGCTGGCGTACGATGAGGGTTGGCAGCGGCAGCGAAATGCCCGCTTTTGCCAAATAATCCGGCCACGCCAGCTGCGGAGCGAGTGTTACCAGTTGCGCCAGCGTTTGCGGATTGTAAGTCTTCTGAGGGTCGCGGTTCGCCACTTTGGTCCACTGAATCCTGGCGATCGCCGTCTCGAGCGCCAGGATATTGTTCGCCTCGGTGGCGGCCCCGGAATCACCCAGGAGGGTCAGCATCTTTTCGATGTGCATCCGGTAGTGGGTGCGAAACTCGATCAGCTTGGCGCTGTCACTCAAGTAATAGTCCCGGTCGGGCAGGCCCAATCCGCCTTGGCCCAGCCAGAACGCGTATTGGGTGGATTGCTTGGAGTCCGGGTAGACCGAAGTATGAAGGGGTGAATCCATCCCCTCTCGATCCAGGAGCGCGAGGAGCGGGGCAAGCTCCTGGACGTTCTTGATGGCGGCAATCTGTTTGAGTTCCGCCCGGATAGGTTTGATCCCCAGCTGCTCGATGTGCGCCTCGTCCATGAAGCTCGAGTATAGATCTCCCGCTTTGCGGGTCGCAGGGTCCGTCGACGTACGTGCCGCTTGCAGGAGGTCGCGCTGCTGCAAGAGCGAGCGTTCCGCCATGAGGGCGTCCACGCCGTAGCGAAAGCGATCTGCCGGAATCGGCACGTCACGCAACCACGTACCGTTCGAATACTCGAAAAGATCGTCCTGGGGCCGTGCCCCCAGATTCATGTTGGCCCGTTGGATCCCCGACATAAGCGCGCCGACCGCGCCGGGATTACCGTCCGCTGGGGAATCGGCGCGCAGGGGCGCGTTGGATGCAACCAGCAGAATCGCGCCCAGCGCGGAGAGGAACAGTGGTTTCACAGGAGATCTCCTGAGGTCGATTCCCGACATTGTCGACTTGGCGCATCGCAGGCCGCCTCGAGGAGGCTAATGGCGACGTGTCACCGCCGCAGCCCCATCGGGCGGAATCAGGCGCTTTCCCTCACCGCCGGTGACACATCCCCGTGCTGCTGGAGGCGACCGCATGAGTCGAAAAGGCGGATGCCAAACTATGGATCGCGAAGACCGCAACGCCATACAGCACCATCACGATCAATACGCGGACAGCGGACGCCGGAACCGGCATCCTCCAGCGCTTCCGCGCTGGCGCTGCCTCCGCGGTCGGCCACGTAAAGCCCGAAGTGTCGGTGAGTTCCAAGTCCATGTCGCCCTCCTTGACGGGCCTCTCAGCCCGTAGCCTCCTCAACCCCTCCGCTCGACCATTCTAATCCCACGGAGCCCTGCCGGTGCGATAGGACATAATAGATGTCCCAGCGCTTTCCGTACTAACGGTCCAACGCGCCGATCCATTGGTCGATTTGCGGCAATACCGTCCGGGTGATCCGTTGATTCTGCCGAATCGAGGCCACGGCGGAGAGGAAGGGCTTGCGTGCCTCGGGCGGGACATTTGCCGACTCGTAGGCCTCGAGGTCCGTGATGCGCGCAGGATCGGCGGAGTCGCTCGCGATCCAGCTGGCGATCTCCCAGCGCAGGGTTTTTTCGAAAGGCAGCGCGGGATCGCTGAGTCGCGGCGCGACCATCTGCCAGACCATGTCCGGATGCTTGCGCGATAGGGTTCCAAGGAGCGATGGAGCGCTCCCTGCGGGTACCCGGTCGCTGAGCGCGATGTCAACCATCCGGTGCGCCAGCTCGGGGTCGTTGACCCAGGCCAGCGCACGGAATATATGCATCTTCTCCAGCGGGTCAGCCGTGTGGTCTGCTTTGGCGAGCAGCGCGTCGAAGCCGGCGCGGTCGGTCTGCTCGGCGGCGATGGTGAGCGCACTGCGTTGCTCGGCGGCCGTCCCGCTGCCGGCAGCCAAGCGTTTGCGCGCATCGTCGATCACGGTGGCATCGCCCAGCGAGCCGCGGGTTTCGGTCAGATCGCCGCGCAGGATCTGCCGGTTGGCATCGCCATCCGGCGTACCCAGCGGACCTATCTCGGCCGCGAGCGGCGCCAGGAGGCCCAGCGCAAAGCGCCGAAACGAGGTCCTCGGCGGCGCATCCGCGTAATGACGGTCGATCTCGCGCAGGATCGCGAGCAGCCGCTCCCAGACGATCGGATTGGCCCCGCGCGGCAGCGCCGCCGCGACGTCCATCAATTGGGCGGCGGACGTGAAGCCAGCGATTCCAAGCGCCCGCGCATCGTTGAGTAGTCCCAACTGGTCGGCGGGATTCAGCGAACTCAGGCGTGATGTCAGCCCCGCCAGCAGTGCGTCGCTGTAGAGCACTCGCGCGTAGCTCGTCTGTCCCGCATTGATAAGGAGCGGTGGTGCCTCAACGACGGTCGCGGTGCCTTGCAAGAGTTGATAATGCGCCTCGGCTCCCACGGCGGCGATGGCGAGCGGCAGCCGCCAGTGTTGGGGTGGCAGCTGGGCGATCGTGGCCGGATCATCGGCGAAGCGCGTCTGCACGAGGCTCACCCCCGGCGGCGCGCCGGTGGCGTGAACCAGCGGCAGCCCCTCCTGGCGCGTGAAGTCCCGCTCGATGGGCACGATCGGCTGACCCACAGCCTGTTCGACGAGTCGCCATAGATCCGTGTCCACGGTATTGCCGAAGGCATGCGCATGCATGTAGCGGCGCACGCCTTCGCGAAACTTGTCCCGGCCGGCATAGGCGTTGATCATGGTGATGATGGCGGCGCCTTTGTCGTAGGTGATGTCGTCGAAGGACTGGGCCGCTTGATCGGCGGTATCGACGGGCTGTACCACCGGATGGGTGGACGGCACCGAGTCGGCACTCTTGCCGGACTCGAAAACCGACATGGCCTGTAGGCCGGTCTGCCATTCCGGATGCAGATCGTCGGCCGCGAAGGTTTGCATCCAGCGAGCAAAGCCCTCGTTGAGCCATAGATCGCTCCACCAGGCCATGGTCACCAGGTCACCGAACCACTGATGCGCCATTTCATGGGCCACCACCTCAAAGACCAGTTGCCGATCCTTTTCGGTCGAGTGGTCCGGGTCGAACAACAGGTGATTCTGCGAATAAAAGATGGCGCCCCAGTTCTCCATCGAACCACCGCTGATCTGCCCGGGCGCAGCGATCAAGTCGAGCTTCGGCAGCGGGAACGGGGTGCCGAAGTAGCCATTGTAGTAATGCAGGAGGTGGCCTGCCTGCTCGAGGGCATACCCGGCCTTGCCCGTGTCGCCCCGCTTCACGATCACACCGACATCCACACCGTCCACCATGGAGTGAATACGCTCGAAATCGCCAACGCCTAAAAATAGGAGATAGGTCGACATCTTCGGCGTTTGTGCGAAGCGGACGCGTTGCAGGGTCGGCGACACCGGCGTGATCTCCGCCACCGGCATGTTGGAGATCGCCATGCGGTCCTTGGGAGCGACCACCGAAACCGCGAA
>Ga0182030_10001156_pt1 | contig 53432 bp, 46 predicted proteins | sample 812S3MmetaG_FD_121299 | JGI IMG/M metagenome (GOLD analysis project Ga0182030, IMG submission 121299) | Permafrost microbial communities from Stordalen Mire, Sweden - 812S3M metaG (Illumina Assembly) | ecosystem: Environmental > Terrestrial > Soil > Wetlands > Permafrost | place: Sweden...
GCGGCCGAGCTCGAGGTCATCTGCCCGATGGGCTTCGCCGGCTATTTCCTGATCGTGGCCGACTTCATCCGCTGGGCGCGCGACAACGGCGTGCCGGTCGGCCCGGGGCGCGGTTCCGGAGCCGGCTCGCTGGTGGCCTACGCGCTGCGCATCACCGACATCGAACCGCTGCGCTACGACCTGCTGTTCGAGCGCTTCCTCAATCCCGAGCGCGTATCGATGCCGGACTTCGATGTCGATTTCTGCATGGAAGGCCGCGATCGCGTGATCGATTACGTGGCGGCGAAGTACGGTCACGAGCGCGTATCGCAGATCATCACCTATGGCAGCCTGGCGGCGAAGGCGGTGGTGCGCGACGTCGGACGCGTACTGGGGCACCCGTATGGGTTCGTCGACCGCATCGCCAAGCTGATCCCGTTCGAGCTCGGCATCACGCTCGCCGACGCGATCGCCAAGGAAGCGGAACTCAAGCGGCTCTACCAGCAGGATGACGAGGTGCATAACCTGCTCGACCTGGCACAGTCGCTTGAAGGCCTGACGCGCAATGCCGGCAAGCACGCCGGCGGCGTGGTGATTGCCCCGTCGGTGCTGACCGACTTCACGCCGCTGTACTGCGAGCCCGGCCGCGCAAGCGTCATTACCCAATTCGACAAGGATGACGTCGAGGCGGCAGGACTGGTGAAGTTCGACTTCCTAGGCCTGCGAACGCTCACGGTGCTCGACTGGGCGGTCGCCACGATCAACGCCGAGCGCGCCCGTCACGAGCAGGCGCCGCTCGAGCTTGGTGCGCTGCCGATGGAGGATGCGCCCACCTACGCGCTGCTCAAGGCCTGCCGCACCACCGCGGTGTTCCAGCTGGAATCGCGCGGCATGAAAGACCTGATCCGCCGCCTGCAGCCCGATCGGTTCGAGGACATCGTGGCGCTGGTGGCGCTGTTTCGTCCCGGCCCGCTGCAGTCGGGCATGGTTGAGGACTTCATCAACCGCAAGCACGGCCGCAACCAGGCCGCCATCGACTACCTGCACCCGAAGCTGCAGCCGGTGCTGGCCCCGACCTATGGCGTGATCCTCTACCAGGAACAGGTGATGCAGATCGCGCAGGTACTGGCAGGCTACACGCTCGGCGGCGCGGACCTGCTACGCCGGGCGATGGGCAAGAAGAAGGCCGAGGAGATGGCCAAGCAGCGCTCGGTATTCGTGGACGGCGCGCGCGCACGCGGCGTCGACGCGCGGCTCGCGGCCCATATCTTCGACCTGATGGAGAAGTTCGCCGCCTACGGCTTCAACAAGTCGCACTCGGCCGCCTATGCGCTGCTGTCCTACCAGACCGCGTACCTGAAGGCGCACTACCCGGCCGCCTTCATGGCCGCGGTGCTGTCGGCCGACATGGATCACACCGACAAGATCGTCACGCTGATCGATGAGTGCGCGCACATCGGGCTGACGGTGCTGCCGCCGGACATCAACAGCTCGCGCTACATGTTCGCGGTGGCCGATGAGCGCACGATCCGCTACGGCCTCGGCGCCATCAAGGGCGTCGGCCGCTCGGCAGTCGAGGCGATCGTCGGCGAGCGCGAGCAGCACGGTCCCTACCAGAGCCTGGTGGACCTGTGCCGCCGCATCGACCTGTCGCGCCTGAGCCGGCGCGTGTTCGACGCCTTGATACGCTCCGGCAGCCTTGACGGGCTGGGCCCGAATCGCGCCACGCTGATGGCCAACCTGGAGCAGGCGATGGCCGCCAGCGAGCAGAGCGCGCGCAGCCGCGACGCCGGGCAGGTGGATTTCTTCGGCGCCAGTGCGCTGGCGGCGGCGTCCGCGGCCCTGACGCTCAAGCCGGTGCCCGAGTGGAATGCCTCACAGCGCCTGGCCGGAGAACGCGAGACGCTCGGGCTGTTCCTGACCGGCCATCCGATCGTTCCCTACGAGGCGGACCTGCGCTACTTTGCCTCCGGCCGCATCGCCGATTTCGCCAGCGAACGGCCCGCGGTGCCGCTCGAGGGCGCGCGCTCCTACATGGATGCGCGTACCGTGAAACTGGCCGGCCTGATCGTCGAGATCCGGCGCCGTGGGCCGCGCCTGAGCTTCATGCTCGATGACCGCAGCGGCCGCATGGAAGTCACGATGTTCGAGGAGGTGTACCAGCGCCATCGCGAGCTGATCGTCAAGGACGCGCTGGTGCAGGTCGAGGGTGCACTGCGCTTCGATGAATTCAGCGATGCCTGGCGCCTCGCGGCCAAGCAGCTGCAGTCGCTCGACGCGGTGCGCGAGCGGCTCGCGCGCCATCTGCTGATCACCTGGCCGGATGCACCCGATGCCCCCGACGCGCCGCGGCTGGTGTCGCGGCTGGAGGCGCTGCTGCGCGCGGCGCGCGACGGACAGTGCTCCGTGCTGCTGCGCCTTCGCGGCCGGGAGGCCGACGGCACGTTGAGCTTCGGCGAGGACTGGAAAGTGCGGCCCTCGCGCGAGCTGCTGGAAAGCCTCGAGCACCTGCTGGGCGCCGGAACCGCGCGCCTGTCCTACAGCCTCGAGCCGCTGCCTGGCTCTGCCGCGCTGGCGCACTGATCCGGCCCAAAGCGCGCTCCTTGCGCTGGCCGACCGGAAACCCGTACCCTTCAGCACCCCGCTGCAACGAACAAGGTCGCACCGCTAGATGGCCGTCAGCTTCCTCGATTTTGAGCAGCCAATCGCCGAACTTGAGGCCAAGATCGAAGAGCTTGGCCATGTCACCGCAGACGACAAGGTGGACATCGAGGACGAGATCGCGAAGCTGCGCGCCAAGAGCCGCGCACTCACCCGATCGATCTTCTCCAACCTCACACCCTGGCAGATCACCCAGCTCGCGCGTCATCCGCAGCGCCCGTACACGCTCGACTACATCGGCGCTATTTTCACCGACTTCCACGAGTTGCATGGGGATCGCATGTATGCCGACGACACGGCAATCGTCGGCGGGCTGGCACGGCTGGACGGCGCCAGTGTGATGGTGATCGGCCACCAGAAGGGCCGCGACACCAAGGAGCGCGTGCGGCGCAATTACGGCATGCCGAAGCCGGAAGGCTATCGCAAGGCATTGCGGCTGATGAAACTGGCCGAGCGCTTCGGGTTGCCGTTGATCACGTTGATCGATACCCCGGGTGCCTACCCGGGCGTGGGCTCCGAGGAGCGCGGGCAGAGCGAGGCGATCGCGCGCAACCTGTTCGAGATGGCGACGCTGCGCACGCCGATCGTCACCGTGGTCATTGGCGAGGGCGGCTCGGGCGGCGCGCTTGCGATCGGCGTCTGCGACCGGCTGTTGATGCTGCAATTCAGTACCTACTCGGTGATCTCGCCCGAGGGCTGTGCCTCGATCCTGTGGAAGAGCGCCGACAAGAAAGAGGTGGCCGCGGACGCCCTGAATCTGACCGCCGCGCGCCTGCGCGACCTCGCCCTGGTCGATGAGGTGTTGCCGGAGCCGCTCGGCGGTGCGCATCGCGACGCGGTAATGATGAGCAACGCGCTGCGCACCGGCATCGTCACCCATCTGGGGCATCTGCAGTCGCTCAGCCTCGACGCCCTGGTCGAGCAGCGCGCCAAGCGTATCGCATCATTCGGGGTGTATCTCGAGAACCAGCCGTGAGCCGGCGCGGCGCGCGGGCCCGCGCCGCGGTCGCGGTTGCCGAGGCCCCATTGCGCTTCGATGCCGCCTGGCTGGCTGCAACGCTCACGGCGATGCTCGGCCCGCTGCGCGACCGGCGTTTGTGCGTCGCCTATTCGGGCGGCCTTGATTCCACAGTGCTGCTGTCGGCGCTCGCGGCGCTGCGAGCGCGCGAGCGCTTTGCACTGCGCGCGCTGCACATCGATCACCGGCTGCAGGCGCCGTCGGCTGACTGGGCCCGCGCTGCGCGCCGGCGGGCGCGCAAACTGCGCGTGCCGTGCCGGATCATCGAACTGAGCATCGCTCGCGGCCGCCGTCAGTCGATCGAGGCGGCGGCGCGCGAGGCGCGCTATCGCGCGCTGGCGGCGGCGCTCGCGCCCGATGAACTGCTGCTGACCGCGCATCATCAGGAGGACCAGCTTGAGACCGTGCTGCTGGCGCTGCTGCGCGGCAGTGGCGTGCGCGGGCTGGCGGCGATGGGCGCTGTGATGCCATGGGAGGGCCGCTTACTGCTGCGCCCGCTGCTGGCCGTCAGCCGCCAGCAGCTGCAGCTCTACGCGCGCGTGCACCAGCTCGACTGGAGCGAGGATCCGAGCAACGCCGATGAACGTTTCGATCGCAATTACCTTCGTCGTGCCGTGCTGCCGCTGATCCGCCGGCGCTGGCCCGCGGCGGCGGCCACCGCCAGCCGCAGCGCCGCGCACCTGGCCGAGGCGCGTGGGCTGCTCGAGCAGCTGGCCGGCGCGAGTCTTACGGATGCGCGCGATGGCGGCGCGCTACGCGTGAGTGCGCTGCGACGCCTGGCGCTGCCGCAGCGTCGCAACGCGGTGCGCCAATGGATTGCCGAGCGCGGACTGCAGCCGCCCGACCACCGGCGGGTACGCGAGATCTGCGGTCCGATGCTTTCAGCCCGGGACGATGCGCTGCCGCGGGTCAGCTGGCGCGGCGGTGAATTACGCCGCTACGCCGACCGGCTGTTCGCGTTTTCCGGCACTGTGCAGCCCGCCGCCGCGGCGGCGAAAAAATGGGACTGGCGCGCTCGCCCCTGGCTGGCGCTGGCCGGCGGCGGTGCGCTCGGCCTGGTGCGCGACCGCCATGGGGACGTGCAGCTGGCGGCGCTGCCGCGCGTGCTGCGCGTGTGTCAGCGGCGCGGCGGCGAGCGGCTGCAGGCGGCGCCGGGGCGCCAGGCGCTGAAGGATCTGCTGCAGGCGCAGGGTGTCGCGCCCTGGGAGCGCGCCGCGGTGCCATTGATCGAGCATCGCGGACGTATTATCGCGGTCGCGGACCTGTGGCTCGACCGGGCCTATCGTGCCCGCGAGCCGGCTGCCACCGGCCGGGGCCGGTTTCGCTGGCGGCGCGCCACGGCGAAGGGCGGCGCGGCGGAAAGCGATGATTGCGATTGAGACACTGCCCCTGATTTGCTAACCTGACCGCCCGTCGTCATTGGCTCTTCTTCAGGCGGCGGATTCCTCGATGACCCGATTCATTTTCGTCACCGGCGGCGTCGTTTCCTCATTGGGGAAAGGCATCGCCGCCGCATCCCTTGGCGCAATTCTCGAGGCTCGCGGCCTGAAGATTGCGATGGTCAAGCTCGACCCGTACATCAATGTCGATCCCGGGACCATGAGCCCGTTCCAGCACGGCGAGGTGTTTGTCACTGCCGATGGCACCGAGACCGACCTGGACCTGGGCCACTACGAGCGCTTCGTACGTACCACCACCGGCCGCAACAGCAATTTTACCACCGGCCGGATCTACGAGCGCGTCATCGCCAAGGAGCGGCGCGGCGATTATCTGGGCGCCACGGTGCAGGTCATCCCGCACATCACGGATGAGATCAAGCGCAGCATCATGCTGGGCGCCGGCGATGCCGATGTCTGCATGGTTGAGATCGGCGGCACCGTCGGCGACATCGAATCGCTCCCGTTTCTGGAAGCCATCCGCCAGCTCGGGGTCGAACTCGGCCGCAGCCAGACGCTGTACATGCATCTGACGCTGGTGCCGGTGGTGGGCGGCTCGGGCGAGATCAAGACCAAGCCGACCCAACACTCGGTCAAGGAACTGCGCTCGATCGGTATCCAGCCGGACGTGCTGCTGTGCCGCTGCCGTGAAACCCTGCCGGACGAGCAGCGGCGCAAGATTGCGCTGTTCACCAACGTCGAGGAACGCGCGGTGATCTCGGCGGTTGACGCCGACGACATTTACCGCATTCCGCTGCTGCTGCATGAACAGGCGCTGGATGACATCGTGTGCGACAAGCTGCGCTTCGAGGTGCCGCCAGCCGATCTTGCGGCATGGCGCCAGGTCGCCAACGCCAAGGTGAATCCGGACGGCCAGATCGATATCGCGATGGTCGGCAAGTACGTGCAGATCCGCGATTCGTACATCTCGCTGAACGAAGCGCTGATGCACGGCGGGCTGAAGACCCGCACCCGCGTCAAAGTGCACTACATCGAATCCACCGACATCGAGAAGGAAGGCGTTGGCTGCCTGGCCGGCATGGACGCGGTGCTGGTGCCGGGCGGATTCGGCGAGCGCGGCATCGAGGGCAAGATCCAGGCGGTGCGCTACGCGCGCGAGCATGGCGTGCCGTACCTGGGCATCTGCCTGGGAATGCAGCTGGCGATCATCGAGTATGGCCGCCATGCGCTGCAGCTGGGCGACGCCCACAGCACCGAATTCAATCGCGCCTCCTCGCACCCGGTGATCGCGCTGATCACCGAATGGCAGGACCGCAGTCACGGCGTCCAGCAGCGTGACGAGGGCTCGCAGCTCGGCGGCACCATGCGCCTGGGGGCGCAGGAGGTGGTGCTGCACGCCGGCTCGCAGGCGCGCGAGCTGTATGGCCGCGATGTCATCGCCGAGCGCCACCGGCATCGCTTTGAGTTCAACAACAACTTCCTGGAAGCCTATCAGCGCGCCGGCATGAAGTTCTCCGGCTTCTCGCGCGATGGTCTGGTCGAGATCATCGAATTGCCGGGGCATCCCTGGTTTCTGGCAACGCAGTTCCACCCGGAATTCACCTCCACGCCACGCGACGGGCATCCGCTGTTCACCGGCTTCGTGCGGGCGGCGCGCGCCTATCGGAGTTCGCAGCTGCCGGCCGCGGCCGGCGCATGAAACTGGCGCGGTTCGAGGTTGGCATCGACCGGCCGCTGTTTCTGATCGCCGGCCCGTGCGTGATCGAATCCGAGGCGCTGGTGCAGGAGGTCGCCGGCACGCTGCAGCAGGTGACCGCGGCGCTGGGCATGCCGCTGATCTTCAAAGCCTCGTTCGACAAGGCCAATCGCTCCTCGGGCAGCAGCTTTCGTGGACCGGGAATCGATGCCGGCCTGAAGGCGCTGCAGTCGGTGCAGAAGCTGTTCGGGCTGCCGGTGCTGACCGACGTGCACGAGGATACCCCGATCGGCGAAGTCGCCGCGGTGGCGGATGTGCTGCAGACGCCGGCGTTTCTGTGCCGCCAGACCAATTTTATCCTGCAGGTGGCCGCGGCCGGCCGGCCGGTGAACATCAAAAAGGGCCAGTTCCTGTCGCCCTGGGAAATGCAGAACGTGGTCGACAAAGCGCACTCGACCGGTAACCGCCAGATCATGGTGTGCGAGCGCGGTTTCAGCTTCGGCTACAACAACCTGGTGGCCGACATGCGCTCGCTCTCGGCCATGCGCGCCACCGGTTGTCCGGTGGTATTCGATGCGACGCATTCGGTGCAGCTGCCGGGCGCGCAGGGCGGATCCTCGGGTGGCCAGCGCGAATACATACCGGTGCTGGCGCGCGCTGCGGTAGCCGCCGGCATCGCCGGCATCTTCATGGAGACGCATCCGCGGCCGCAGCAGGCGCTATCGGACGGCCCGAATGCATGGCCGCTGGCGCGCATGGGTTCGTTGCTCAGCACCTTGCAGCAGCTCGACAGCATCAGTAAATCACGCCCATTCGAGGAGTCGTCGCTATGAGTCGAATCGCCGGTGTCCATGCGCGTGAGATCATCGATTCACGCGGCAATCCGACGATCGAAGCCGAGGTGCAGCTGCAATCCGGCGCCGTCGGCCGCGCCGCGGTGCCCTCCGGCGCCTCGACCGGCACGCGCGAGGCGGTGGAGTTGCGCGACGGCGATCCCAAGCGCTACCTCGGCAAGGGCGTGACCCGGGCGGTCGACAACGTCAACACGCTGTTGCGCGAGGCGCTCATCGGTCGCGATGCGGCCGATCAGGCCGGCCTCGATGTGCGCATGATCGAGCTCGACGGCAGCGACAACAAATCTCGCCTGGGCGCCAACGCGCTGCTGTCGGTGTCGCTCGCCAACGCGCACGCTGCCGCCAACGAGGCCGGGCAACCGCTGTTCAAGCTGCTGGCTGCCAGCGAGGCGGGTGGCAACCGCGAGCCGGTGATGCCGGTACCGATGATGAATATCATCAACGGCGGCGCGCACGCCGACAACTCGCTCGATATCCAGGAATTCATGATCCTGCCGGTCGGTGCCCCCTCGCTGCGCGAGGCGCTGCGCTATGGCTCGGAGATCTTCCACACGCTGAAGAAAATCCTGCACGGCAAGGGCCTCGCCACGTCGGTGGGCGACGAAGGCGGCTTTGCGCCCGATCTGCCATCGAACGAAGCCGCGCTGCAGACCATCCTCGAGGCGATCGAGAAGGCGGGTTACAAGCCCGGCCGCGATGTGTATCTGGGACTGGATGTAGCAAGCTCCGAGTTCTTCCGGGACGGTAAATACGAGCTTGCATCCGAGCAGCGCAGCTTCACAGCGGCCGAATTCACCCAATACCTGGCCGACCTGGCCGGCAAGTACCCGATCATCACGATCGAGGACGGCATGAGCGAGGCCGACTGGTCCGGCTGGTCGCAGCTGACCGCGGCGCTGGGCCGCAGGATCCAGCTGGTGGGCGACGATGTGTTCGTCACCAACACCAGGATCCTGGCCGAGGGCATCTCGCGCGGCATCGCCAACGCCATCCTGATCAAGCCCAACCAGATCGGCACACTGACCGAGACGCTGGCCGCCATCAACATGGCCGAGCAGGCGCATTACGCCGCCATCATCTCGCATCGATCGGGGGAGACCGAGGACTGCACCATCGCCGATATCGCGGTCGCGACTGCCGCCACGCAGATCAAGACCGGCTCGATGTCACGCTCCGACCGCGTTGCCAAATACAACCAGCTGCTGCGCATCGAGGAGGCACTAGGCGGCGCGCCGCGCTACGCCGGCCGCGACGCGTTTCCGGTCAAGATTTGAACGCGGCCGCGCTTTGAACGGTGGTAACCTAGCCGCGCCATGAAGTGGCTCGCCGTCGCCCTGTTTGCCGCACTACTGCTGTTGCAGTATCGGTTATGGCTGTCGAACGACGGCGTGTCGGAAGTGCTGCGGCTGCGCAGCGCGGTGGCCGTGCGCCAGGCCGACAACGCCCGCGTGGCGGAACGCAATCGCCAGCTGGCGGCCGAAGTGCGCGACCTGAAGCAGGGCTACACCGCGCTCGAGGAGCGTGCGCGCAGCGACCTGGGCATGATCGCCGGCAATGAGTCCTTCTACCAGGTGGTACCGCAGAAAGCCGCCGCCCGGTCTGACACGCCGCTGCCGCCGCCCGTGCCGAACCCGCAGCGCACCGCCGCGGCCCGCTAGCCGCCCCGGAAGGCGCCCGATCGTGGATAGATGCGCTATTGGATCGTGATGCCGGCGGCCGGCGTCGGCCGCCGCTTCGGCAGTGCCAAGCAATACGCGTTGCTCGGGGATCGCACGGTGCTCGCGACCGCGCTGCAGGTATTCCTGGATGACCCGCAATGCCAGGGCGGCAGCCTGCTGCTGGCCAGCGATGATCCGCAGCGCGGCGAGCTGGCAGCCGCTCTGCCGGCGCGCATTGCGGTGATCGATGGCGGCGCCGAGCGTGCCCATTCGGTACGCAACGGCCTGCGTTCGCTTGCTGCGCGCGCCGGCGCCGATGACTGGGTGCTGGTGCACGACGCCGTGCGGCCGGCGCTGAGCGCCGCCGATCTGCAGCGCTTGCTGCACCACGGCGGCGGCGACTGCGTCGGCGCGCTGCTCGCGGCCCCGGTAGCCGACACTGTAAAGCGCGCGCATGCCGGCGGCGCCGACAGCGGTGTACGGCGCTGCGAGGGGACGCTGCCGCGTGAGTCGCTGTGGCTGGCACAGACCCCGCAGATGTTCCGTTATGCGCCGCTGCGCAGCGCGCTCGAGCGCGCGCTGGCTGACGGCCGCACGCCCACCGACGAGGCACAGGCGATGGAATGGGCCGGCCACGCGCCGCTACTGGTGCAGGCCCGGGACAGCAACCTGAAGATCACCACCGCCGCCGATCTGCCGATGCTGGAAGCGATCCTGCGGCAAAGGACAACCCAATGAGAGTCGGTTCCGGGATCGACGTGCACGCCTTCGGGCCGGGCGATGCCATTATGCTCGGGGGCGTGCGCATCTCGCACCATCACGGCATTGTGGCGCACTCCGATGGCGACGTGCTGTTGCACGCGCTGGTCGACGCGCTGCTGGGAGCGGCAGGGCTGGGCGATATCGGCCAGCATTTTCCGGACAGCGATCCAAGATGGAAGGGTGCCGACAGTGGTCGCTTCGTGACCGCGACGCTGGAACTGCTCGAGCGCGCCGGCCTGCGGGTGCTGAATGCGGACCTGACGCTGCTGGCCGAAGCGCCGAGGATCGGGCCGTGGCGCGAGGCGATCCGCGCCAACGTCGCGCGCCTGCTTGGCATCGCACCGGCGCAGGTGAATCTGAAGGCTACGACCACCGAACACCTGGGTTTCATCGGCCGCGGGGAAGGCCTGACCGCGATGGCCACGGTGCTGGTCGATGCGCGGTGAGCCGTGTGCCTCACGAGCGGGCGAGCAGCACCAGCGTCGCACCGGTGCCTCCGGCCACCGGCCGCGCCGAGGCGAACGCCAGCACCGGATCCGAGCGTCGCAGCAGCGCATTGACCGCATTCTTGAGCACCGGGCCGCGCGCGCCGGAGCGCAGGCCCTTGCCGTGGATGATGCGCACGCAGCGCAGCTCGTGCGCGCGCGCCGCGCGCAGGAACGCAGCCAGTTGCGCCGCCGCCTGGTTGAGCGTCAAGCCATGCAGATCGATCTCGGATTCAACCCGGTACTGGCCGCGACGCAACCCGCGCAGCACGGTTTCCGGTACGCCGTCACGGCGAAACAGCAGTTCGTCGCCGGGCTGCACGTCATGCAGGTCGATACCGCTGCCGAGGCTCTCCTGCAGCACCGCGGCGCGCTCGGCGCGCGCGAATTTTGCGCGCGGCCTGGGACTGCGCCGCGCCGGCGGCACGCGCGCGGGACGTTTCAGCGGCTTGACGTCGCGCATGGCGCGCCGGAACAGCTCGCTGTCGTCCGCTTCGTACTCCTCGTCCTTCTGGCTCATCGCAGCTCGCTCCTGCAAACGCGGGCATTGAAGTATATTGGCGTGACCCGCGCCCATGGTGCCGCCCCGGGCGCGCCCGGCCCCTGGTCGTCCGAAGAAATCCCGTGAAAATACTGGTCAGTAACGACGACGGCTATCGTGCCGAGGGTATCATCCGGCTGCGCGCCGCGATGGCAGCGCTGGGGGATGTCACGGTGGTCGCCCCGGACCGCAATCGCAGCGGCGCCGGCAACTCGCTGACCCTGGATGTGCCGCTGCGCCTGTTCGAATCCGAGCCGCAGGTCTACTACGTTGCCGGCACGCCGACCGACTGCGTGCACCTGGCGATCTCCGGGGTATTCGATTTTGAATTCGACATGGTGGCCTCGGGCATCAATGACGGCGCCAACCTCGGCGATGACGTACTTTACTCAGGTACGGTAGCCGCGGCGATCGAGGGCCGCTTTCTCGGACTGCCGACGATAGCGATCTCGCTTTGCACCGCGCCCGGGGGCGGGCGGCATTTCGATACCGCGGCGCGTGTCGCCAAGCGGCTGGTCGCCGGATTGATGCAGCGGCCGTTCGATGCGGCGATGATCCTCAACGTCAATGTGCCAGATCTGCCATATGAATCGCTGGCCGGGTACTGCAGCACGCGACTCGGATTTCGTCACCGCTCCGATGCGGTGATCCCGGCCAGCAATCCGAAGGGCCAGCCGGTGTACTGGATCGGCCCGGCTGGCGCCGGCGCCGACGCGGGGGCCGGCACGGATTTCCTGGCAGTGGAAAACGGCCTGGTCTCGGTGACCCCGCTGTCGATCGACCTGACCCGCCATGCGGCCCTGCCCGACGTCGAGCGCTGGCTCGGGTCCCTGTGAGCCGGAGGCAATGAACGATCCGCGCTTCGCCGGCATCGGCATGACGTCGGCGCGCACCCGCGACCGCCTGGTGCAGCGGCTGCGCGAGCAGGGCATCGCCAATCCGGCCGTGATGGAGCGCATCCGTAATGTGCCGCGGCACATTTTCATGGACGAGGCACTGGCCAGCCGAGCCTACGAGGACACTGCGCTGCCAATCGGCTACGGCCAGACCATATCGCAGCCCTACATCGTCGCCCGCATGACCGAGGCACTGCTGGAAGGCGGCTCGCTGGCGAAGGTGCTGGAAGTGGGCACCGGCTGTGGTTACCAGACCGCGATCCTCGCGCCGCTGGTAGGCCGGGTGTACTCGATCGAGCGTATCGACGCGCTGCTGAAGCGCGCGCGCCAGCGCCTCAAGGAATTACAAATTCGCAATGTGCGCTTCCGCCATGGCGATGGTACGCAAGGCTGGAAGACACAGGCACCGTTCGACGGCATCCTGATCGCAGCCGCACCGCTGAGCGTTCCGGAGATGCTGATCGGGCAGCTGGCGATCGGCGGCCGACTGGTCGCGCCGGTCGGGCCTGAAGGCGCGCAGCAGCTGGTGCGCCTGACGCGGCGCGAGCAGGGCATCGAGCGCCGCGTGCTCGGTAGCGTCGCCTTCGTGCCGCTGCTCGGCGGTACCGGCTAGCGCAGGCACGTTGCGCAACTAGGAATTACATTAAATTTTTGACCTTAAAAAAGATGTATAACTATCAGATCTATAAGGTTGTAATTTCGACCGCTTGTAAATGGCTGTAAGACCGGCTTACTATCTTTCTACTGTCTGTCTTACACGACAGCTGCTCTGATCCTAGGGAGGCGTACACGAAGAAGACACAGGGACGAACAGGGGAAGACCGCGTAAAGAGCAACAAAAAAAACCAGATTCAATAACGAGAACAACAAGTCGTGAAGCGGGAACAATTGCTCGATTCTGTCAGCTTCGAGTGGTTGGGGGCAGTCGGACGATCTTTCTCTCCCTGTGTCTTCTTCGGGTGCGCTTTCTGCCGCAGCGCCCTCATCGCAACGGGCAAATCCCTACGGAAACAATGCCGCCAGCACGCTGCGTGCTTCGCTGGCGAGTATGTTGTAGGTACGGCACGCGGCGCCGAGACTCATGCATTCCAGTGCCATGCCGCGGCTGTGAAAGGCCGCGCGGATTCGCGCTGCCGGAAACTCCTGTCGTTCACCCGCCCCCAGCAGCGCAATGTCGGCGTGCAGTGCCCACAGCGGTTCGAGCTGTGCGGCGGATAACTGGTCGATCGCGCTGACATCCCAGTCGAGCACGAGTTGGTGCGGCGTTACGATGCATGGGCGCGTGATGCGCTGTTCGCCGATCTGGATCAACCCGGCGTCATAACTGCGCACCAGGTTGATGCGCGGATCGGAGTCGAGGGACAGCCGCATGACCGGTACGATACGACATCGTGGCCGAAGTGGTCTTTATCCTGACAGATTTTTTCGGCGGTGCCGACGCCGATGGCGAGCGCAATGCCGGCGCAGCTCTGCCAGCGTTGCCGCTGCTGGAAACTCTATTGGCGCGCGCACAGCGCACCACACTGCAGTCCGACTGGCGCGGCTGGCTGGCCGCGCACGCCGCCGGGGCACCGACGCATCCACCGGGGCCGGATGCGAGCCTGGCGCAGACCGTAGCCGCGGCCTTTGGCGCGGATGCGCCGGCCCGGCAGGCGGCGGGCCAGTTGTGGCTTGCCAGCCCGGTGCATTATTTCGCCGGCCTCGACAGCGTGTTCCTGCATCCGGCGGGGCTGCTGAACCTCGATGGCGCCGAGCAGGATAGGCTGGTAGCCGATTTCGCACGCGTGTTCAGCGCATCGCCGTGGACGCTGCGCTCGATTGGCCGGCGCGACTTGCTGCTGGCCGGGCCCGCAATTGCGGCCAGCAGCGCCGACCCGGCGCAATTTGCCGGTTGTGATCCTTCTGCAGGCCTGCCCAGCGGCGTGGGCTCGGCGACACTGCGAGGGCTGGGCGCGGAGATGGAGATGTGGCTATATGAGCATCCGCTCAATATCGAGCGACGCGGCCGCGGTGAACTGCCGGTGACTACGTTCTGGCTCTGGGGCGCGCAGCAGGGCAGGCGCCTGCCGGCGACAGCGGGCCCGCGGGCGCGGCCGCATTCGCAGCCCATGCAGCCCATGCAGGCCTCGCAGCCCGTGCGCCTGTACGGTCGCGACACCTATGCCGAGGCGCTGTGGCGCCTGCAGGGCGGCGCCATGCTGCCACTGCCGGAAGGCTTCGACGCCGCCATCATCGGGGACGGCGGCGATGCGATCTTTCTGCATTCGCTGTTGCAGCCGCAAGGGTTGAGCGCCGCGCTGCTGCAGTTCGAGCAACACTGGTTGAGCGGTGCGCTGCGGCTGCTGCGCCAGCGACGCATAGCGGTGCTGCGACTGCTGGTCGGCACGCACGCTTACGCGCTGCGCTGGCGGCACCTGGCGCGCGTCTGGCGGCCACGCACGGCGTGGTGGGAGACGCTGGCTTGAATCTCACCATCGTGCGTCGAGCGGTGCCGGTACCGACGCCGCTGCTCGATCCGCAGATGCACCCGGTGCTGCAGCGCGTGTACGCGGTGCGCGGCGTGCGCGATGCGCAGGATCTGGCGCTGTCGATGCAGCAGCTGCTGCCGGTCGGAACCCTGGCCGGCGTCGAGGCGGCGGCCGAACTGCTGTGCCAGCATCGCGAGCGCGGCGGGCTGGTACTGATCATCGGGGACTTCGACGCCGACGGCGCCACCAGTACCGCGTTGTTTGTGCGCGCGCTGCGCAGCTGGGGCTTTGCCGCGGTGGACTTCCTGGTGCCCAATCGCTTCGAGTTCGGCTACGGGCTGACGCCCGAGATCGTCGCACTGGCGGTGATGCGCTGCCCGGCGCTGATCGTGACGGTGGACAACGGCATCTCCAGCAATGCCGGCGTGGCTGCGGCACGCGCCGCCGGTATCGACGTGCTGGTGACCGACCACCACCTGGCCGGCCGTGAGCTGCCGGCAGCCAACGTGATCGTCAATCCGAACTTGCCGGGCAGCACCTTCGGCAGCCGGGCACTGGCCGGCGTTGGCGTTGCGTTCTACGTGATCGCAGCCACGCGCCGGCTGTTGCAGGTGCGCGGCCTGCTGCCGCCCGCAGCATTGATGGCGGCTGAGCTGCTGGATCTGGTGGCGCTCGGAACCGTCGCCGACGTGGTGCCGTTCGACGCCAATAATCGCATCCTGGTGGCGCAAGGGCTGGCGCGCATCCGCGCCGGACGCTGCGTGCCCGGCATCACGGCGCTGCTGGAGGTGGCACGGCGCGCTGCAGCGACACTGGTGGCATCGGACCTGGGGTTCGCAGTGGCGCCGCGGCTCAACGCCGCCGGCCGGTTGACCGACATGTCGATCGGGATCCGCTGCCTGCTGAGCGAAACGCCGGCCGAAGCTCGAGTGGCCGCGCACCACCTCGACGCGCTCAATAGCGAGCGGCGGCAGATAGAAGCCCGGATGCAGTCGGAGGCGCTGGCGGCGATCCGGGTGTTGCGCGATCCGGGCAGCGGCGTCACGCGTGCGGGTGTATGCCTGTTCGATGCCGCCTGGCACCAGGGCGTGGTCGGGCTGGTGGCCAGCCGGATCAAGGAGCGACTGCGCCGGCCGGTGATTGCATTCGCACGCATCGATGCCAGCACCCTGCGCGGCTCGGCGCGCTCGATTCCCGGCATTCACGTGCGCGATCTGCTCGATTCGATCGCTGCGCGCGATCCGCTGCTGATCCAGAAATTCGGCGGCCATGCGATGGCCGCCGGCGTGACGCTGGAGTCGGCGCGGCTCGATCAGTTCGCCAGTGCCTTTGACGCGGAGTGCGGCGGCGCTCTGGCACGGATTGGCTCGCCGGACGTGGTCGAGACCGACGGGGAACTGGCATGGCAGGAGCTGGCGTTGCCGCTGGCAGCGGCGTTGCGCGCCGGCGGGCCCTGGGGGCCGGGGTTTCCGGAGCCGCTGTTCGACGGCGTGTTCCAGATCCAATCAGCGCGCCTGGTGGGTGAGCGGCATCTGAAGCTCGGGTTGTGCGCGCCGGAAGGACGCGGACAGTTCGATGCCATTGCATTCAATTTCAGCGACGGCGACACCGATGGCCGGGGCATGTCGTTGCCGAGCGGCTCGGCGCGGCTGGTGTATCGCCTCGAAAGCAACGAATACCTGGGCGAGCGGCGGCTGCAATTCGTGATCGATCACCTGCTGCCCGCATAATCGGTGCCCGAGCCTGCTAGAATCCGCACATGGAAGTCAGCCAGCTGAAACGTACGCTCAAAGATCTCGAGGAACGCGCCGTCTCCTTGAGGGGGTTTCTTTGAGTACGATCGCAAGAAAGAGCGCCTAGAAGAAGTCAGCCGCGAGCTGGAGGACCCGCAGGTCTGGAGCGTACCCGAGCGTGCCCAGGAGCTCGGGCGCGAGCGGGCGCGGCTGGTGAGCGAGCTGGGCGAGATCGATCGCACCAGCAGCGCCGTCAGTGATGCCGCACAGCTGCTGGAACTGGCCGAAAGCGAGAGCGATGAGTCCACGGCGCGCGACATCGAACGCGACGCCGGCGAGCTCGAGGCCGGGGTACGCAAGCTCGAGTTCAAGCGCATGTTCCGCGGCGAGATGGACGCGCACAGCGCGTTCCTCGACATCCAGGCGGGCGCCGGCGGCACCGAAGCACAGGACTGGGCGCAGATGCTGCTGCGCATGTATCTGCGCTGGGGCGCGGCGCATGGCTTCAGCTGCGAGGTCATAGACTCAAGTCCTGGTGAAGTGGCGGGCGTGAAGAGCGCCACGGTGTCGATGCAGGGCGAATATGCCTACGGCTGGCTGCGGACCGAGACCGGCGTGCACCGGCTGGTGCGCAAATCGCCGTTTGATTCCGGCAACCGCCGGCACACCTCGTTCGCTTCGGTATTCGTGTCGCCGGAGGTGGACGAGGACATCGATATCGAGATCAATCCGGCCGATCTGAGAATGGATGTCTATCGCTCCAGTGGTGCCGGCGGCCAGCATGTGAACAAGACCGAATCGGCAGTGCGCATCACGCACCTGCCGACCGGTATCGTGGTGGCCTGCCAGAACGAGCGCAGCCAGCACAAAAATCGCGCCACTGCGATGAAGATGCTTAAGGCCAAGATGTACGAGCTTGAGGTCAACAAGCGCAATGCCGCCGCCAGGGTGCTCGAGGACGCGAAGGCCGATGTCAGCTGGGGCAACCAGATCCGCTCCTACGTGCTCGATCAGTCACGCATCAAGGATCTGCGCACCGGGGTCGAGGTCGGGAACACCGTCGCGGTGCTCGACGGGGATTTAGATCAGTTCCTGGAGGCGAGCCTGAAGGCGGGACTATGACGGCACGCGATGCTATATGCGGGGGGTGCGCCTGTGGCTGATGATGAGGGTGCCGATGACGACAACCGCCTGATCGCCGAACGGCGCGCGAAGCTCGCCGCGTGGCGCGAGCGCGCGGTCGCATTCCCGAATGATTTTCGCCGCGATGCACTCGCCGCCCAGCTGCTCACCACCTACACTGATCGCGACGCGGAGTGGCTGGAGGCGCATCCGGTGCAGGTGCGCGTCGGCGGCCGCATGATGTTCAAGCGCGTGATGGGCAAGGCGAGCTTCGCCAAGATCGCCGATCGCAGCGGCCAGATCCAGCTGTTCCTGCAGGAGAGCACGCTCGGCGCCGCTTACGAGGAATTCAAGGGCTACGACGTAGGCGATTTCCTCGGCGCTGAAGGCGCACTGTTCCGCACCCGTACCGGGGAGCTGTCGGTGCGGGTGGATCGGCTGGTGCTGCTCACCAAGTCGCTGCGCCCACTGCCGGACAAGTGGCACGGACTGGCGGACACCGAGCTGCGCTACCGCCGGCGCTACGTCGACCTGCTAATGAATCAGGCCAGCCGCGAAGTGTTTCGTACCCGCACGCGCGTGATCCGCTACCTGCGCGACTACCTTGATGCGCTCGATTTCATGGAGGTGGAGACGCCGATGATGCAGCCGATTCCCGGCGGCGCCGCGGCGCGGCCGTTTCGCACCCATCACAACGCGCTCGACCTGGACATGTACCTGCGCATCGCCCCGGAGCTGTACCTGAAGCGCCTGATCGTCGGCGGCCTGGAGCGGGTGTACGAAATCAACCGCAATTTCCGCAATGAAGGCCTGTCGACCCAGCACAATCCGGAGTTCACGATGCTGGAATTGTACTGGGCCTATACCGACTACCACGAGCTGATGGAGCTGATCGAACGGCTGCTGCACGGCCTGGCCGATTCGCTGCTCGGCTCGCGGCGGGTGAGCTACCAGGGACGCGAGTACGACCTGGCCAAGCCGTTCAGGCGCGTGACAGTGGAACAGGCGATCCTGGATCACAATCCGGTGCTCGAGCGCGCGCACCTGCGCGACGTGCCGTACCTGCGCGCGGCATGCGAGCGCCTCGGCATCCCCTACAAGGAGCACGACGGCGCCGGCAAGCTGCAGATCGAGATCTTCGAGAAGACCGCCGAGCACACGCTGTTCGACCCGACATTCGTACACGCGTATCCGACCGAGGTGTCACCGCTGTCGCGCGCCAACGATGCCGACCCGTTCCTGACCGATCGATTCGAGTTCTTCCTTGCTGGTCGCGAACTTGCGAACGGCTTCTCCGAGCTGAACGATCCGGAGGACCAGGCGGAGCGCTTCCGCGCGCAGGTGAGCCGCAAGGACTCGGGCGATGACGAGGCGATGCACTATGACGCGGATTACATCCGCGCGCTCGAGTACGGCATGCCGCCGACCGCCGGGCTGGGGCTGGGGGTCGACCGGCTGGTGATGTTCCTGACCGATTCGGCATCGATCCGCGACGTGCTGCTGTTTCCGCACCTGCGACCGGAAGGCTAGCCCGCACCGGTGGATCACCGCGCGCAGGCGATCGGCGTGTTCGATTCCGGGGTCGGGGGACTTACGGTGCTGCGCGCGCTGCGCGACGAACTGCCGCATGAGCAGTTCGTCTATCTGGGCGACACCGCCCGGCTGCCCTACGGCACCAAGAGTGCCGAATCCGTGGTGCGCTACGCGCTTCAGGCCGCCGCGGCACTGATCGCACGTCGCGTCAAGGCGCTGATCGTCGCCTGTAACACCGCCTCAGCCGTGGCGCTGCCGGCACTGCGCGTGCGCCACGCGGACCTGCCGGTGATCGGCGTGGTTGATCCGGGCGCCGATGCCGCCGTCGCGGCGACGCGCAGCGGCTGCATTGCCGTCATCGGCACCGAGGCGACGGTGCGGGGCGGGGCGTACCAGCGGGCCATCGCGCAGCGCCGTCCGGATGCCGAGGTGCGCGCGCTCGCCTGCCAGCTGTTCGTGGCGCTGGCGGAGGAGGGCTGGACGTCCGGCGCCGTGGCCGAGGCCACCGCGCAGCGCTATCTGGGGCCGTTGTTGTTGCCGCATTGGGCGGCAGGGGCCGCCGATACGCTGGTACTCGGGTGCACGCACTTTCCGGTGTTGCGCGCTGTCATCCGCGAGGTGGTCGGCGAGCGGGTTACGATAGTGGACTCAGCCGTCACAACCGCGCGCGCCGCGCATGCGCTGCTGCGCGAACGCCAACTGCTGCGCGCGCCCGCGATGTCGCCGGGGGCAACGGCGCTGGCGGCCATGAGCTTTCTGGCCACGGACAACAGCGAGCGTTTCGCGGCGATTGGCGCGCGGTTTCTCGGTTCTGCCATCGGCGCGCACCAGGTCGCGCTGATAGATCTGTGAGCGCCCCGCCTACCGACCGGCGGTACGGTTGTCTCATGGATCTTTCCTGCAACGATTGCACCGCTCGAGCCAACCTGACCGAATCGTCATGTTAAGGCCCGCTTAGAAGGCCACCGTTGGTTAAGCTGCGAGCATGACGCGTCGCGAAGTGCTCGCTGGCCGGATGATGGTACCTGCGGGACTTGTGGGGCCCAAGCGCTGGCTGAGCCCCAAAAGCGACCCGAAGTGAATCTGGCGAATTCCACCGACGGGGATCTACCCGGCGAGGCTCATGCGTCGATCAGGCACGTGGGGGGCACGTGAGGGTGGATTTCACTGCGCCTGCGCCCGGTGACTACCCGTTCATCCGCACCTATTCGGGCCATGCCGCCTTCATGCATGGCGTGCTGCACGTGACAGTGTGGTAGCTCGACGTCCTCGCCTCCGCCCTAACATCTGATTCGCAGCAACACCGGAGGTCAAGATCATGATTGCAATCAGGAAGCTCGCGGCAGGCTTGCTCGGCAGCTTGGTTCTGGTATGGGCGCAAGGCGCGCTGAGCTCGGAACCGAAATCTGTCGACGACGTGCACATGGCGCTGAGGATACTCGCCAGCGTTTATGCCGACATGGAAAGCAAACTGCCGAACCAACTGGATCGGCTGCCTCACGAGAATCAGGAGTTTCACGATGGTTCGGCCGCTATGCGAGATGCGATGGCGAATGAACCCGCGGACTACAAGGCCAAGGTGCTCGCGGCACTCGACCAGGCTGTGAATTCCTCGCAGACAGTGTCCGATACGAGCGCGAGCCGCGATACGGCGAAGGTCAAGGCCGCGCTCGAGCAGCTGGCGGCCTCGATGCGCTCGTTGAACGCACTGTTTCCCGAAGCAATACGCGTCGAGCCCGGTTCGGTGCCAGCCCCCGTGCACCGCGGCGCGCCACCGAGCCCGTAAGCGCGTGTTGCGCTGGGCAAGCACTATTGTGGCGCACGAAGAGATGCGGGCGTGAACTTCGTGCAATTCGCGCTCCGGCGGCCGTATACGGTCCTCGTGCTGGTGCTCGGCGTGGCCATCGGCGCCGGACTCGCCATCCGTTCGATGGCGCGCGACGTCTTCCCGCCACTGGGCGTGCCGACCATCTACGTCGCGCAGCCCTACGGCGGCATGGATCCGGCGCAGATGGAAGGCTTCCTAACCTATTACTTCGAATATCACTTTCTGTATATCACCGGGATCGAGCACGTAGAGTCCAAGTCGATCGAAGGCGCAGCATTGATCAAACTGCAGTTCCATCCTGGCACCGACATGTCCCAGGCAATGGCGGAGACGGTGCAATACGTTAACCGCGCGCGCGCCTTCATGCCGCCGGGCACGGTCTCTCCATTCGTGATGCGATTCGACGCCGGCAGCGTGCCGGTCGGCTATCTGGCATTCGCCAGCCGCAACCGCAGTGTCAGCCAAATCCAGGACCTTGCGCTCAACACCGTGCGGCCGCTGTTCGCGACGCTACCAGGCGTGTCGGCGCCGCCGCCGTTCGGCGGCAGCGCGCGCACCATCGTCGTGAGCCTCGATCCGGCGCGACTGCAGTCCTACCACATCGCGCCGCAGGACGTGGTATCGGCGATTGCCGCAGCCGAGACCATCAGCCCATCCGGCAACATCTACCTGCAGGACACGTATCCGGTCGTGCCGATCAACTCGATCGTCAAGGATGCCAGCGATTTGGCCGCCGTACCGGTGCGTACCGGAACTTTTCCCACCGTATTTGTGCGCGATCTCGGGCACGTTGCCGATGCCGCGGACATCCTGACCAGCGTCGCGCTGGTTGACGGTCGGCCGACCGTTTACATTCCAGTGACCAAGCGTGCCGACGCTTCAACGCTGTCGGTCGTCAATATCGTGAAACAGAATCTGCCGAAGTTCCAGGCAGCGCTGCCGGACGACGTTAGCGTCAGCTATGTGTTCGACCAGTCGCCGTTCGTCAGCCGCGCGCTGATCGGACTGATCGGCGAAGGCGCGATCGGCGCGATTCTGGCGGGCATCATGGTGCTGCTGTTCCTGCGAGACTGGCGCAGCGCACTTATTGTCGTGATCAACATACCGCTGTCGCTGCTCGCCGCCACACTCGCGCTCTGGCTGACGGGCCAGACCATCAACGTGATGACGCTCGGCGGGCTGGCACTGGCGGTCGGCATATTGGTCGACGAATCCACGGTTGTTGTCGAGAACATCCATACGCACTTCGTGACCCGCAGCCGCGAGACGCTCGAGCGCAATGTGCTCGATGCCGGACTGGAAGTCGTCACGCCGCGGCTGATCGCGATGTTATGTGTGATTTCGGTGTTCCTGCCGTCGTTCGCGATGCAAGGCGCGGCGCGTGCGCTGTTCGTGCCATTGTCGCTTGCAGTCGGCTTTTCGATGGCGGCCTCGTACTTGCTCGGCAGCATGCTCGTGCCGGTGCTGTCAGTCTGGGCATTTCGCGCCAAGCATGCGGAGGGCCATTTTCTCGAGGCCGATGCGAGGACGTTCGAGCGGCTGCGGCAACGCTATGCGGGCCTGCTGCAGCGCCTGGTCGCCTGGCGTTGGACGATTCTTGGCGTGTACCTGCTCGCTTGCGCGATAGTTGTCGTGCTCCTCGCGCCGGGGCTCGGCAGTGACATCTTTCCGCGAGTCGAGGCCGGACAATTGCAGCTGCGGCTGCGGTTGCCAGCAGGCACGCGTCTGGAGTCGACGACCGCTGCCACGCAGCGCGCACTCGCGATCATCGGCGAGGAAGCCGGCGCGAATTCGGTCGCGGTATCGATAGCACTTGTCGGTGTGCATGGCTCCAATTATCCGATTAACTTCATTTATCAGTGGAACAGCGGGCCGCAGGAGAGTGTGCTGCAGCTGCAGTTCAAGAGCACGGCGCTCGATCTTGCGCGCCTGCGCGAGCGCTTGCGAGCGCGCTTCGCGCATGAAATGCCGACAGCGCGGATGTCATTCGAGCCCGCGGACATCGTCAGCCGCGTCATGAGCTTCGGTGCCAGCACGCCCATCGACGTCGCGGTCAGTGGCGCAAATCTCGCCCAGGATCGGGTCTTTGCGGAGAAGGTACGCACCAAGCTCACGGGGCTGCCGATGCTGCGGGACGTACAGTTCGGACAGACGCTCGACTATCCGGCCGTGGAGGTGACGGTCGATCGTGAGCGTGCCGGCGTCCTCGGCGTCACCACCAGCGATGTGACGGCGTCGGTGTCGGCGGCGACCGCTTCCAGCCGCTTTACGCAACCGATCTACTGGGCGGCAGCGAGCGGCGTCGGCTACCAGGTGCAGGTTGAGATCCCTCAGCGCGATCTCACCTCGCTTGAGGATCTGCGCAATATCCCGGTGCTCGCCGACAACCATCGGTCAATGCCGCTGCGCGACGTCGCGACGATCCATAGAAGTACCATCGTCGGCGAGTACGATCGCTACAACATGGCGCGCATGGTGAGCATCACCGCGAACATTGAGGGCGCCAGCCTCGGCGCGGCGGCTGCAGCGGTGAAACAAGCGCTGAGCGCCGTCGGTTCGCCTCCCAAAGGCATCAACGTGGCGGTGCGCGGTGAGGTCGCGCCAATGCTCGAGCTGTTGAGTTCGTTGCGCTATGGCCTCGCACTCTCGGTGGTCGTGATCTTCCTGCTCCTCGTCGCGAACTTCCAATCCTGGCAGCTTGCCCTGGTAGCGGTTGCGAGTGTGCCGGCCGTGATAGCGGGCGTCGTAGTGCTGCTCTGGGCGACGGGCACGACACTCAATCTGGAATCCTTCATGGGAGCAATCATGGCGATCGGAGTTGCGATCGCAAATGCCATTCTGCTCACGACCTTCGCGGAACGGTCGCGTATCAGTGGCGAGCGGGCCGATGCGGCCGCGGTCAGCGGTGCGCGCAGTCGCCTGCGGCCGATTCTGATGACCAGCTTGGCAATGATCGTCGGCATGCTGCCGATGGCCATCGGCCTGGGGGAGGGCGGTCAGCAGACCGCGCCGCTCGGGCGGGCGGTGATCGGCGGTTTGGTGTTCGCGACGCTTGCGACGCTGTTGGTGCTGCCAAGCGTGTTTGCTCTCGTCCGAGCTCGGGCGGGCCGCCGGGCACCGACCATGCATCCGGACGATATCGCGCCGGCCCGCCTGGGCGGCGCAACTGCGCAGGAGTCGCCACCATGATTGCGCCCAACTTCCACCCCCTCTTCCGCGGTCGAACATGCCGAGCACTTGCGATGGCGCTTATGGCACTCAGTGCCGCCAGTGCGCGCTGCGCCGGCGCAGCAGGCAACGATGCGGCCGCCGCCGACACCATCGTTTTACCCGCGTTGGTCGTGGCTTATCATTCGGCTTTGCTGACTGCCAAGGTCGCGGGCTACCTCCGCAGGATCACGGTTGATAAGGGTGACCACGTCAGAGCGGGCGATCTCATCGCCGAGCTTGAGGTGCCCGAACTGCTGGCCGATCAGATCCGAGATCGCGCCCAGGTCGATGTCGCCAAGCGCGTCTACGACCGCACGCAAAATGCGGCCAAGGCGGCGCCGGATCTGGTCACGCCGGACGCTCTCGATACCGCGCGCGGGCAGTTCGAGGTCGCACAGGCCGAACTCGATCGCGTGCAGGCATTGTTGGCCTACGCGCGCGTGACTGCGCCGTTCTCGGGCACCGTCACGGCACGTTACGTCGATGCCGGTGCATTTATCCCGGTACCGAGCCAGAGCGCGCAGAGCAGTGCGGCCATCGTGAGCCTGATGGATTTCAGTCACGTGCGTATCCAGATGGGGGTCCCTGAGGTCGATGCGCATCGGATCAGACCCGGGTGCAAGGCGCAGTTCACGTCGGCCGCACTGCCCGGGCGGACTTTCTCGGCGACGGTCACACGCGTGAGCTATGCGCTGGAGAACGATTCGCGCACGATGCTGGCCGAAATCGATATGCCGAACCCCGAGAGTGCGCTACAGCCGGGCATGTACCTGTCGGTGACCCTCTCACCTGCCCCAGCCTCCAGCGCGAGCGAGGCGCACGGTCTATGACCGGGCTGATGGGCCCGTCCATTCTGGCGCGGGTCGTCGCCGTGGCGTTGCTGATGGCGCTCGCGGTTCGCGTGGTCGATGCTCAGTCAACGGGTACAGCCCCGGCCCCTGCGCTCCCGGACCTGGGTACGAGCGCCGCTGGAACGAGCGCGCCGCCGGCCGCAGTGATGCCCGCTGACGCGGCACAGACTATCGATCTGGCGGCGGCCTTGCGCCTGGCAGGACTCAACAATCTCGATCTGGCGTTGGTGCGCGCGGCCCAGAGTTCGGCGCAGGCCGTGAACGATGCGGCCACAATGCAGTTTTTCCCATGGCTTTCGGCGGGAGCGAGCTATAGCCAACACAGTGGGGCGACGACCGAGGTCGGTGAACTGGTCGAGGAGAACAGTCAGCTCGCCGCGCGGGGCGCGGCCCTCAATGAACAGGTGAGGCTCGGCGATGCGATTCTCGAGAAGTTGGCCGCGCGGCAACGCGCGCGTGCTGCCGGCTATGACGTCGAGGCGTCGCGTAATGATACGGCTTTCGCGGCCGCGAGCGCGTATTTCGATCTGGTCAATGCCGTGGCAACGACCGAGATTGCTGCCGAAGCCGTCCGCATCTCGCAACAGTACGAGGATGAACTCGAACGTGCCTATCAGGCGGGACTTACCAATCGCAGCGAGGTACTGCGCATCAGCGTGCAGACTCAGCGTTACCGGGTAACCCAGCGGCAAGCGCAGGCAATGGTGCGCTCGCAATCGGCAGCGCTCGCCACGCTGCTGCGATTGGACCCGGCGGCAGATCTTCAACCCACTGAGCGCATTGTCAATCCACCCACCCTCGTAGAGGTTGATATTCCCGTCCAGACACTGATACAGCAAGCGCTGGCGTATCGGCCGGAGGCCAAGTCGAGCCAGGCGACCATCGCTGCCATGGACAAGGATCGGGTTGCGGCGAAGTTCGGTCCACTGATCCCATCGCTGACCGGTCAGGCGGCCCTCAGCCAGTTGCGTGGCGGCCAGGACGACGTGTTGCGCGGCTATTGGACTGCTCATGATTACATCGTGGCGCTTAACTGGCGATTCGGTCCGGGCGGGCTGTTCGATTTCAGCCGCATCGAGGCCGCGAATTCGGCGTTGCAGACTGCGCGTCTGAGGGCCGAGAAGATACACGACGATATCGCCGAACAAGTGGTACAGGCATACGAAGCCGCCCGCGCGTCGCTTGATCAGATGCGGCTGGCGCGGCACGCGGTCGAATTAGCCGATCAAAGCCTGACCTTGAGCCGACAGCGCCGAGAGTTCGGCGTCTACGCTGTGCTCGAAATCATCCAAGCCCAGCAGGATCTCACGCAGAGTCGCAGCGATTATGCGCAGGCGTTGACGCAATACGCCAAGGCGCAGTATGCGCTGGCGCGCGCGACTGCTCGAATTGGTGCCCCGTAATTGAGGGCGCCGCAGGTGTTACCGTGCGATTGAAATCGCAGATGAGATGAACGGCGACTAATCTCGGCCCAGTTTGTGCGTTGCGCTGCGTCGGTGTTCCCGCGTGAGCGCGCGCTGCCCTGACTTGACAGCGGCATCGGCTCATATGCAAAATAACTGCCTAAACAGTAACTGTGAAGGCAGTAAGTGCTCATGCAGCATTATCGATTGGAGGCCTATAGCGCACGCAGCAGCGTCGGCTACCTGCTCAAGCGCGCACATACGCTGCTGGTAGACCAGCTGGAGGCGGCGGTCGCAGCCCGCGGGATCACCGCCACTCAGTGGGTGGTGCTGATGTACCTGCGCGATGGACTGGCGATCAACGCCAGCGACCTGTGCGTGCAGTTACAACACGACAGCGGTGCGCTGACGCGGGTGATCGACCAGCTCGAGGCCCGCGGCCTGGTGCAGCGCGAGCGCAGCCGCGAGGACCGGCGCGCGGTGCAGCTGCGATTGACCGCTGCTGGCGCAGACACCGTGACAGCGTTGATTCCGGCCGTGGTGGACAAGCTCAACTACGCGCTGCGTGATTTCTCGCGCGCCGAAGCCGCAGAGCTCAACCGTCTGCTGACCAAAATGATCGGCAGCCTCGACGGCAGCAGCAGCGAGCCGGAGCAGGCCGCATGAGACCGCTCGGCGGCGGCTTCAAGTGGCTGATCGCGGGGCTGGCGGCAATGCTGTGCGCCTGTGTCACGGTGCCGCGCGGCGAAACACAGCAGGCAGCGATTGCGGACACGAGCCTCGGCCTGGCGGGCGCCGCGGTGGCGCCGGCGCCGGATAGCTGGTGGCAGGGTTTCGGCGATGCGCAGCTGGACCATCTGATCGAGCAGGCGCTGCGCGACAACCCGGGCCTGGCACAGGCGACGGCGCGGCTGCGGTTGGCCGAGGCCCAGGTGCAAGCTGCCCGCAGCGCGCAGCTGCCGGACGCAAAACTCACCGGAGGCGAGACGCGGCTGAAGATCCCGGGCGGCTTTCCGGCCGCCATCGCCGGTGGCCAGACCGTCTGGCTGGGCGACCTGGGCGCAGTGCTGTCCTGGGACCTCGACCTGTGGGGCGAGCATGCTGACGCGGCCGCCCAGACGCGCGCACTGGCGGCGGCCGCACGCCTCGATATCGATGATGCGCGGCTGCTGCTCACCGGCTCGCTGGTCCAGGCCTACATCGATCTGTACCGCAGCTACGCGCTGGCGGACATTGCCGAGCGCACAGAAGAGCAGCGTAGCAACATCCTCAACATTGCGCGCCAGCGCGTAGCGGCCGGTCTCGACACGCGCGTGGAGTTGCGGGAAGCGGAAGGCGCGCTGCCGCAGGCACGCCTGGCACTGACCCAGGCGCAGTCGGCGCAGGCACTGGCCATTCATCAGCTCGCGGCACTGGGCGGCCGGGGCGCGGATGCCTATGCGACAATTTCGCGCCCGCAGTTGAATCTTGCCGCAGCGCTGCCGCTGCCGAACGCGTTGCCGCTGAATCTGCTGGCGCGCCGCCCGGATGTGATCGCCGCGCGCGCGCGCATCGAGGCTGCCGACGACGGCAAGCGCGCGGCCAAAGCGGCGCTCTATCCGAACATCACGCTGACGGCGCTGGCAGGTTTTGCCTCCTTCAGCCTGCGCGACCTGATCAGCGCACCGTCCTTCGGCTATGGCGCGGGCCCGGGTCTGTCGCTGCCGCTGTTCGATGGCGGGCGTCTGCGCGCGCAGTACCGTGGCAGTGAGTCAGGGCTGGACCAGGCGGTGACAAGCTACGATGACACCGTGGTGCGGGCGGTACACCAGGCCGCCGACCAGCTCAGCCTGATCGACGCGCTCGGCACCGAGCTCGGCCAGCAGCGCGAGTCGCTGACCGCCGCTGAGGAAGCCTACCGGCTGGCCGAGGAGCGTTATCGAGCTGGGCTCGCCGGGTACCTGACGGTGCTGAACGCCGAGACCGAAGTCCTCAATGAGCGGCGCCAGCAGGTGGATTTGACCACGGCACTGGCGCTGGCCCGCGTATCGCTGCTATTGGCCGTCGGCGGCAGTTACCAGCCGCTGCCGACGCACGACGTTGCCGCTCGATGAGCTTGCGGCGCCGGCAATAATTCTTCCACGAGAATAGTCATGGACCAACCCGCCCCGACCGACAATCGCCCCCGCAACCGCGCACTGCTGATCCTGTTGGCCGTGTCAGTCATCGCCATCCTGGGCTGGCTGACGCATCTGTACCTGGTCGGCCGATTTTACCAGACTACCGATGACGCCTACATCAGCAGCGATCTGGTGCAGATCACCAGCGAGGTGCCGGGCACGGTCATCGCCGTGAATGTGGATGACACACAGAGTGTGGTTCGCGGCCAGGTGCTGGCGGTGCTCGATCCGGCGGACGCGCAGGTGGCGAATGCCGGCGCCGAGGCGCAGCTGGCGCGTGCGGTGCGCAACGTGCGGGCGCTGTTCGCGCAGCGCGAGCAGCTGCAGGCGCAGATCGCGCAGCGGCTGTCGGACGTCAAGCGGGCGCAGGACGATCTGGATCGACGAGCGGGCCTGGTGGCCGACGGCGCCGTGTCCGGCGAGGAGCTGTCGCATTCACGCGATGCGCTTGCGGTGGCCCGCGCCGCGCTCGACGGTGCGCGCGAACAGCTCAATGCCACCGAAGCGCAGATCCAGGGTACCACCATCGCCACCCATCCGCAGGTGCTGGATGGCGCCGCCGCGCTACGCAATGCCGCACTGGCATTGCATCGCACTGAATTGCGCGCCCCGGTATCGGGCGTGATCGCCAAGCGCTCGGTGCAGGTCGGACAGCGCGTCGCGGCCGGCAGTCCGCTGATGGCACTGGTGCCGCTGGATGACGTCTGGGTGGACGCGAATTTCAAGGAAGTGCAGCTGCGCAGCATGCGCGTGGGCCAGCCGGTCACGCTGCACGCTGACCTGTACGGCAGCAGCGTGGATTATCACGGCCGCCTGGCCGGCCTGTCCGCCGGCAGCGGCAGCGCCTTCGCGCTGCTGCCGGCGCAGAATGCCTCCGGTAACTGGATCAAGATCGTGCAGCGCATACCGGTGCGCATCACGCTCGATCCGCAGGAGCTAAAGCAGCATCTGTTGCGCGTCGGGCTGTCGATGACAGTCAGCGTGGATATCCACGACACGTCCGGGCCGGTGGTTGCAAACCAGGTGCGCAACCTGCCGCAGCCGACTCAGGACAGCGCCGGCGATGATCCGGAACTGCAGGCGCGCATCGATCGTATCATCGCGCTCAATGCCGGCAATGTGGCGCCTGCTGCTGGCCGCACATCAGTCGCGCGCGCCGCCGGCGCACAGGCGCGGTGAACTCGCCACCCGGCACCGCCCCGCTGACAGGCCACCACCTGGCGCTGGTAGCGTTCGCGCTGGCGCTTGGCACCTTCATGCAGGTGCTTGACACCAGCATCGCCAACGTCGCGATTCCGACCATCGCCGGCAATCTTGGAGTCTCGTCCGACCAGGGCACTTGGGTGATTACCTCGTTTGCGGTCAGCAACGGCATCTCAGTGCCGCTCACGGGCTGGCTGATGCAGCGCTACGGCGTGGTACGCACGTTCGTGCTGTCGGTGCTGGCGTTCACGGCGGCGTCGTTTCTGTGCGGTGCAGCCTGGAGCCTGTCATCGCTGGTGGTATTTCGCGTGCTGCAGGGCGCGGTATCCGGACCGATGATCCCGGGCTCACAGGCGCTGCTGTTGGCGCTGTTTCCGCCAGCGAAGAAGGGTACGGCGCTCGCTATCTGGTCGATTACGACGCTGGTGGCGCCGGTCACCGGACCGGTGCTCGGGGGCTACATCTCCGACAACTGGAACTGGCCCTGGATCTTCTATATCAATGTGCCGGTCGGGGTGCTGTCCGTCCTGGTGTGCTGGCATTACCTGAAGCGGCGCGACACGCCGACCAGGCAACTGCCGATCGACACCGTGGGCCTGGGACTGCTGGTGCTGTGGGTCGGTGCACTGCAGGTCATGCTCGACAAGGGCAAGGACCTGGACTGGTTCTCATCCACACCAATCGTGGTGCTGGCCGCGGTGGCCGTTATCGCGTTCATCGCCTGGCTGATCTGGGAGCTCACCGCACGCTACCCGATCGTCGACCTGACGCTGTTCAAATCGCGCGACTTCACCCTCGGCACGATAGCGTACTGCCTGGGTTATGCGGTGTTCTTCGGCAACATCGTGCTGCTGCCGCTGTGGCTGCAGACCCAGCTCGGCTACACCGCCACGTGGGCCGGCCTGGTGATGATGCCCGCGGGCATAGTGTCGGTGCTGGTGTCGCCATTCGTCGGTCGGCTGATCGGCAAGGTCGACGCGCGCTGGATGGCATCGGTCGGCTTTCTCGCCTTCGCGATCTCGTATTTCATGCGCGCCGAATGGACCGCGGATGCCAGCTTCGCGGCGTTCGTGATCCCGGGCTTGGTGATGGGCATCGGCATGGGAACTTTTTTCGTCGCGATGATCTCGATCCTGCTCGATGGCTTTCCGCCGCAGCGCGTGCCCTCGGCCTCGGGCGTGTCGAATTTCCTGCGAATCATCTTCAGCGCTTTCGCGACCTCGGTCACCACTACGTTCTGGGACCGGCACGAGGCGCTGCACCAGACGCGGCTGGCGGAGAGTTCCAGCGTCTACAGCCAGAACCTGCAGGATGCAGTCAGCGGCCTGCAGGCGCTGGGCATCGGCGGCACGCGCGCGGTTGGCGTGCTGGCGCAGGGGCTTGAGCACCAGGCCTACCTGCTGTCATCGCTGGACTATTTCTGGATCTCGGGCTGGCTCACGCTGCTGCCGTTGGGGCTGGTATGGCTGACGCGCCGACCGCGCGGTGCTGCGATGGTGGCCGCGGAATGATACTTTGGGCGGAATGAATCGAGCCGGCCAATCAGTGCCGGCTCACCCAACGCACACTGCCAGGCTGCCCGACCAGCTGACACTGGTCGCCATCTCATCGATGGCTTATATCGGTTCGGTCGCACTGCACGAACATCTGGGACACGCCGCCGAGCCGCGGTTATGCGGCAGCGGCGAGGATCGCATCCGCGCTGCGCGGCTGACCGCGCCGATTTCCTACTCCATCAGCGCCACGCTCTTCACCTGCGCATACAGCTCAATGCCGGGCGCAATCCCCAGCTGCGCCACCGAGCGCAGCGTGATGCGTGAGAGCAGCGGGCAGCCGCCGACATCGACGCGCACCAGGCGCTGCGCCGGATCGCGATCTTCGGTCACGTCGATCACCCGTCCCGGCAGGATGTTGGTGATGCTGCTGTGTTCGGCCGGCTCGAGCGCCAGGCTGACGTCGCGTGCATCGATGCGCACACGCACCCGCTGGCCGATCGGCGCGGCCCGCTGCGATATCGCAAGCTTTCCGCCTGCGACGCTGACATAGCTGAGGTGATAGCGCTCGTCGTGCTGCGCAATGATGCCCTCGAAAATGCTGCCGGCCTCCTCGAGATGGGCCAGCGGCAGATCGGGCCGGGTCAGCAGGTCATGGATGGGACCTGCGGCGCGCACGCTGCCGGATTCCAGCAGCGCGATGTGATCGGCGATGCGCATCACCTCGCTGATCTCATGGCTCACATACACGATCGGAATCGACAGTTCGTCGTGCAGTCGCTCCAGGTGCGGCAGGATCTCGGCGCGGCTCGGCAGGTCCAGACTCGACAGCGGTTCGTCCAGCAGCAGCAGCTGCGGACTGGTCAACAGCGCGCGCGCAATCGCGACCCGCTGGCGCTGGCCACCGGACAACTCGCCGGTGCGGCGGGCCAGCAGGCTCTCAAGACCCATGAGCTGCACCGCCTGGTCGAAACTGATGCGGCGCCGCGCCACAGGTACGCGCCGCAGCCCGTATTCCAGATTGCCGCGCGCATCCAGGTGCGCAAACAGGCTCGACTCCTGAAATACATAGCCCACCGGCCGCTGATGCGGCGGCATGAAGTGGTGCTCATCCTGCCAGAGGTCGCCGTTGAAACGCACCGAGCCGCGCGGCGCGCGTTCCAGTCCGGCAATGCAGCGCAGCAGCGTGGTCTTGCCCACACCCGAGCGGCCGAACAGCGCGCTTATGCCGCTGTCCGGGAACTCACAGGTCGCCGCCAGCTGGAAATCCGGGCGCGACCAGACGAGCTCGAGCGCCAGGCTCACGGGTGGGCCGCAATCGCGCCGGCACGCCGGTTGGCGCCGTAGACCAGCAGCAGCAGCGCGAAGCAAGCCAGCAGCAGCGTGGCCGACAGGCGCTGGGCGGCGGCGTAGTCGAATGCCTCGACGTGATTGAATATCGCGATCGACGCGGTTTGCGTGCGTCCAGGAATATTGCCGCCGAGCATCAGCACCACACCGAATTCGCCCAGCGTATGCGCGAACGCCAGTACCGAGCCGGTGATGAAGCCGCGTCGGGCTAGCGGTACTGCCACGGTAAAGAAACGATCCAGTGGCGATGCCCGCAAGGTCGCGGCTACTTCCAGTGCCCGCACGCCGACGCCCTGAAAAGCGCCCTGCAGCGGCTGGATCACGAACGGCAGCGAGTACAGCATCGAGCCCACGACCAGGCCGCCGAAACTGAAGGCCAGCGGCTGCATACCCAGCCGCAGCATCAGCCGGCCGCCCCAGCCGTGCGGACCGAGAAACAGCAGCAGATAGAAGCCCAGCACGGTCGGCGGCAGCACCAGCGGCAGGGCAGTCATGGCCTCGCCCAGCACGCGCAGCCGTGAGCGGGTCATTGCGAGCCACCATGCCAGCGGCGTGCACAGCAGCAGCAGCAGCACGGCCGTGGTGCTGGCAAGCTTCAGCGAAATCCACAGCGCGACCAGGTCGTCAGGCGAATAGAAACCCGCACTCATTGCCCGACATGGTATCCGGCCGCCTTGATAGTGGCGATGGCCTGCGGATCCTTGCGCAGCCAGTTCAGGAAGGATTCGGCGGTCGCGCGCTTGCTGGTGCGCGCGAGGATCACAGCGTCCTGGTCGATCGGCGTATACATTGATTGCGGCGGCAGCCATGAGGATCCGGTGATCACGCCGTCGGTGCTGACCTGTGACAGCGCGACGAACGCCACATCGACATTGCCGGTGGCCGCGAACTGCCAGGCCTGGTTGATGTTTTCCCCGACCGCGAGCTTCCGGTCCTGATGCAACTTATCCCACAGCCCGAGCGCCGTGAGCACCTGCTGCGCGGCCGCGCCGTACGGGGCATTGCGCGGTTCCGCGATGCCGATCATCCGATAACCGCCGCTGCGCAGTATTTTGCCATCCCGGTCGACGACATCGGCCTTCGGGCTCCACAGCACCAGTGTGCCGGTGGCGTAGGTGAAGCGGCTGCCAGGGACGGTAAGCCCCTCGGCCTCAAGCTGTTTCGGCCGATCGGTATCGGCCGACAGCAGCACGTCGAACGGCGCGCCTTCCCGGATCTGGGTGTAGAACTGCCCGGAGGAACCGGAACTGATCAGCAGTTCATTGCCGTTGGCCTGCTGATATTTGGGCGCCAGCTTCTGCAGCGTGCCGAAGAAGTTCGCCGCCACGGCGACATTAAGCTGCTCGGCGTAAGCCGGTGCGGCAGCCAGCAGCCCGGCCACCAGCCCGACCAGCAGCACCCGGTGTCGGATCAATGGCAGGCAGCGGGCCATTAAGTCAATCATTGACGGCAATCAGCACGTGCGAGGACTTGATCAACGCGCTGCAGGCGGCGCCTTCCGCGAGCCCGAGCTCCGTCAGGGCCTCGTTGGTGGTGATCGCGGTCAGGATGCGAGCGGAGGGCAGCTGAATCTTGACTTCGGCGTTGACGCTGCCGCGCACGATCGCGCTGACGGTGCCGCGCAGCTGGTTACGCGCGCTGATGCGCAGGTTGGCGTCGGGCGACAGGACAATGAAACTCGCCTTGATGAGCGCCACGGCAGTGCGGCCGGGCGCAAGCTCGAGTTCCTCGACTGCATCGTTGGTGATATTGGCGAAAATCTCCAATCCGCCGCCCAGGTCCAGGATGACATCGGCGTTGACGGCGCCCTTGCGCACCGTCTTGACGATGCCGCGCAATTGATTGCGGGCGCTGGTTTTCATCGTGATTGCCTTCATCAGTGCGCTGAGCTTGTGAAAATCGTGCACTTGCAGCTGCATCTGCTGCAGCAAGTGCTGATAACCAGATTCGAGCAACCGGTAAAGCCGCACCAGCTGCTGGCCGTGCTCGGTCAGATGGCTGCCGCCGCCGTGCCGCCCGCCCGTGGCGCGCACCAGCAGCGGCTTGTCGGCAACATTGTTCATCGCGTCTACCGCATCCCAGGCCGCCTTGTAACTCAGGCCCACGTCTTTCGCAGCGGCCGTGATCGAACCGGTGCGATCGATGCTTTCCAGCAGCGCGATACGGCTGGCGCCGACATATTTCTGGCCTTTGCGGTCCAGCCATAGCCCGCCGTGGATCGCCAGCGCTGCCGATTTTGACCTGGCCATGAAGGCGCTGCTCACTCGACCGGCGTGATCGCGACGCGCAGCATGGGGCCGGTCGCGGCGCTGAACTGCAGCAGCGGTTCGCGACCGGCGGTGGCGGGCTGCGGCGCGCTGGCGAACAGCGCGCGCTGGTCGGCTACGTTCCACGAAATTCCGGCGCACGGATCCTCGCCCGCGTGCGCCGTGGCTGGCGCCAGGCTGAAGGTCGTCAGGCCGAGCGTCAGCAGGGCGGGCGCAAACAGCAGATACGGGCGGCTGCACGTCATGGAGAAGCTTATATAACGAGAAGTGCCGCTTAGTCGACCCCGACCCGTGGGCTGCGCCGCTCGAAGTACAGCACGTCGCGCCATTGTCCGGCCATCGGTCCGTAGCCCATGCGCCCGATGCGCCGGCGCAGTCCGAGCGGCTCGAAGCCCAGTGAGCGGTGCAGTGCAACGCTGGCGTTGTTCTCGGGAAATATGCCCGCCTGCAGGGTCCAGTAGCCGCGCTCCTCGGACTGCGAAATCAGCTCCTGCAGCAGCCTGCGGCCGATGCCGCGCCGGCTATGCATGGGCGCCACGTAGACACTCTCCTCGGCCACGCCGGCATAGACGCTGCGGCTCGAGGCGCGGCTCAACGCGGCCCATCCCAGCAGCGTGTTGCCGGCGACGGCCACCAGGCACAGCGGTCCAACATGGCCGCCGATCCACTGCTCGAAGCTCTCGGGTGCGTGGCTCTCGAAGGTCGCATGCCCAGTGTCGATGCCGGCCTGGTAAATCTCGCGCACGGCGGCCCAGTGCGCGGCCTGCAGTGACTGGATGGTCACCGCCTGAAGGATCACCGGCTCCATGCGCTTCAGTTCGCCGGGGCGCCAAAGCGCATCGACAGGTCGATGGCGCCGATGTTTTTTGTCAGCGCGCCGACTGAAATAAAGTCCACGCCGGTCGCAGCGATGGCAGCGATGCGCTCGAGCGTAACGCCACCAGACGCCTCCAGCAGCGCCGGGCGCGCGTGCGCGTGATTGAGTGCGACGGCGCTGACCATGTCTGCGAGCTCGAAATTGTCGAGCATCACGCGGTCAGCGTGCGCATCGAGCGCCTGGCGCAGCTGCCCGAGGGTCTCGACCTCCACTTCCACCGGCAGCGTGCCGCTGCGGCCGCGCGCCGCGCTGACGGCGGCGCCGATCGAGCCGGCGGCAGCGATGTGGTTCTCCTTGATCAGCACCATATCGTACAGGCCGAGCCGGTGGTTTTCGCCGCCGCCGCAGCGCACCGCGTACTTCTGCGCGCTGCGCAGCCCCGGCAGTGTCTTGCGGGTGTCGAGAATGCGGCACCGGGTGCCGGCCAGCGCTGCCACGTAGCGCCGCGTGATGGTCGCGGTCGCCGACAGCAGCTGCAGGAAATTCAGCGCCGTGCGCTCTCCGGTCAGGATCGAGCGCGCCGGGCCGGCAAGATCACACAGCGTGCCATTGGCGGGCACGGCTTCACCTTCGGCATAGTGCCAGCGGATCTGCACCGCCGGATCGAGCTGGCGAAAGGTCGCATCGAACCAGGGCGCACCGCATAGCACCGCGGCTTCGCGGCATAGTACCTGCGCATCGGCCTGCGTCGATGCAGGGATCAGATCGGCGGTGACATCGCCCGACCCGATGTCCTCGCGCAGTGCGCGGGACACCTGGTCGGGCAGGTCAGCTGGCGACTGGCTCAGAACGGCAGCGGGTGATTGGCGGCGCCCATGCACAGCAACAGCGGAATTGACAGCACGAAGTTGATGCGCGAGGCCATGGCCGCGGTCTTGCGCGCCTTGGCCTTCTCCTCGTCGGTGGCCGGGACGATGCCGAGAATCTTCTTCTGGTTCGGCCAGATGAATACCCAGACATTGAAGGCCATGATGGTGCCGAGCCAGGCGCCGATGCCGATGACCAGGCCGTAATAATCCTGGCCGAGATGACCGAGCGTGATGGCGTTACCCAGATTATTGGCGCGTGCCAGATACCACACCCCCGACAGCCAGGTGGCCACCGCCGCCCAGCGGAACCACACCAGTGCACGAGGGGCGATGTACTTGGTGATGCCGGCACCGCCGGGGCCGCCTTTATCGGCCGCTGCGGCTGCCAGGCCCGGCGTCTGAACCACATTGAAGTAATAAAGCAGGCCGATCCACATCACGCCGGCGACAATGTGGATCCAGATCGCAAGGCCCAGCTCCGCAAATCCGGTGGGCGGAATCGCCAGGGTCACGATCAGGGCCAGGACGACGCCGGTGATGATGGCGCCGCGCACGGAATTCAGAGGGTTCATGTGGACCTCGCTTAAGTTGTTGTTCTGCTTGACCGCCGCCTCGAAATTGCCGTTTGAAGAATAGGCCAGCGCCCCCCATAATTCAACGTACACGTCATGGCAGGTGAAATTACGATGGATGTTAACGATCGGATCCGCAAGGAGCTTACGACCGCCCCGGTGGTGCTGTTCATGAAAGGCAACCCGGACTTCCCGCAGTGCGGATTTTCGGCCCAGACGGTCTCTGCGTTGCGCCAGCTCGGCGCCCAGTTTCATTACGTCAACATATTCGATGACCCGGAATTGCGCGAGGCGCTCAAGCGTCATTCGAACTGGCCGACTTACCCGCAGCTGTATGTAAAGGGTGAGCTGATCGGCGGCTGCGATATCGCGCTCGAGATGTATCGCAACGGCGAGCTCAAGCAGCTGCTGAAGGAGGCAGGCGCGCTGGCGGCGGTTCCGGCCTGAGCCTCAGTCGATAGATCACTCGCCGCCGGGCGGCTCAGCTTCGTCTTCCGGTTCTGGTGGTGATGCCGCGAGCTCCTGCCAGCCCAGCTGGCGCGCGCGTTGCTCGGCGCGCGCGTAACTGTCGGCCAGCTCATTGCAGATCAGGCAAAACAAGTCCGCTGTTCGCTCGGCGTCGTAAGTGGCGGAGTGCGCCGAGGCCTTGTCCCACGACAGCCCGGCGACCGTCACCGCTTTCGCCAGCACCGTCTGGCCCAGTGCCGCACCGGCCAGGGTCGCGGTGTCAAAGCACGAGAACGGATGGAATGGATTGCGCTTCAGCGCGGCGCGGGTCACTGCCGCGTTCAGGAATGCCAGGTCGAAGGCGGCGTTATGGCCGACCAGCACCGCGCGCCGGCAGCCGTGGCGGCGGATTGAGGCGCGTACGGCGCCGAAGATGCGGCGCAGCGCGTCGTCCTCGTCGATTGCCGGGCGCAGCGGGTGCCAGGGATCGATCTTGTTGACCAGCAGCGAGGCCGGATCGAGGCGCGAGTTTTTGAACGGACGCACGTGGTAGGAGTGTGTTTCGCCACGGTACAGACGGCCGCTGGCGTCGATGTCGATGAGCACTGCGGCGATCTGCAACAGCGCGTCGGTCCCTGGCTGGAAGCCGCCGGTCTCGACATCGACCACGACCGGCAGGAAGCCCCGAAAACGCCGCACCATCAGCGGCGGTGCCATGGTCGGAGCCGCCGCCACCGGTTGCGCTGGCGCTGGCGCGGGCGTTGCGGCTGGCGCGCTGTTCACCTGTTCGAGCACGATCACTAGGTCCGGTGGCGGCGTCTCGCTCATGCCGGCACACTCTGCAGCCGCCAGGCGATCGGCTCGCCGGCGCGCAGCGGCACCAGTTGGCCGTCACCGAATGGATAGCTGGCCGGCGGCGACCACGGCTCACGCAGCAGCGTGATCTCATCCTGATTGCGCGGCAGACGATAGAAATCCGGGCCGTATTCAGAGGCAAAACCCTGCAGCCGCCCCAGCATGCCCTCGGCGTCGAAGATCTCCGCATACAGTTCGATGCCGGCATGGGCCGAGAAGATGCCAGCGCAGCCGCAGGCGGACTCCTTGGCCGCGCGTGCATGCGGGGCGCTGTCGGTGCCGAGGAAAAACCGCACATCGCCGCCGGCGACCACCTCCAGCAACGCGCGTCGGTCGGATTCGCTCTTGAGCACCGGCAGGCAGTACAGGTGCGGGCGCAGGCCGCCGCTGAACAGGGCGTTGCGATTGTGCAGCAGGTGCTGCGGCGTGATCGTGGCCGCGATACCGCGCCGGGCGCTGCGCACGAACTCGACTGCCGCGCGCGTGCTGACATGCTCGAACACAATGCGCAGCGCCGGCCAGCGCTCGGCCAGCGGCGCGAGCACCCGGTCGATGAAGCGCGCCTCGCGCTCGAACACGTCGACCTCGCGATCGGTGACTTCCCCGTGTACCAGCAGCGGCAGGTCGAGCGTTGACATCGCCTCGAGCGCCGGGCCGAGGCGCGCGATGTCGGTGACACCGGCGTCGCTGTGCGTGGTGGCGCCGGCCGGATAGAGCTTGCAGCCGAAGATCGCACCACTGGCGTGTGCACGCTCGATCTCGGCGGCGCTGGTGTGATCGGTCAGGTACAGCGTCATCAATGGCTGGAAGCGCGAGCCCGCCGGCAGCGCCGCCAGGATGCGCGCGCGATAGGCGAGCGCTTGCGCGCTGGTGGTGACCGGCGGAGCAAGGTTCGGCATCACGATGGCGCGCGCAAAGCGCGCCGCGGTGAACGGCAGCACGGCGCGCAGCGCGGCGCCGTCACGCAGGTGCAGGTGCCAGTCGTCCGGACGACGCAACCGCAGCTGCTCGGGCTGCGTCATGCGGAATTTGCCCGCTGATGCAGTTTTTGCGTCAGCAACAGTTCGAGCGTGAAGCGCACGCCGAAGCCGGTGATTTCGCTGCCGACGTGGCCCAGGCCGCCCCGGCGCGTGGCTGAGGACAGATCGACGTGCACCCACGGATTATCGTCGCCGATGAAGCGCTTCAGGAATCGTGCCGCGAGGATGTGGTCACCCTTGCCGTCGACACTGCATTGCATGATGTCGGCGATCGAGCTCTCCAGGTCGCTATCGAAGTCTTGGTCGAGCGGAAAATTCCAGACGCGCTCGCCGCTGGCGGCGCCGGCGGCGACCAGTGCGCCGGCCAGCGCGGCGCGATTGGTGAACACGCCGCTGTAGCGCTCAGTCAGCGCGTACACACAGGCGCCGGTCAGGGTCGCGTAATCGATGGTCAGGCGTGGATGCGTGCGTGCGGCGAGCGCCAGGGTATCGGCCAGCACCATGCGGCCCTCGGCGTCGCTGTGGATCACCTGGATCGTGACGCCGTTGCTCGCGCGCACCACTTCCTGCGGCCGGTAGGCGGTCGGGCCAATGTTGTTCTCGGTAATCGCGAGCCACGCATCGACGTTCACGGGTGCGCGCAGCTCCGCCAGCGCGACCAGTGTGGCGAGGGCGACGGCGCTGCCGGCCATATCGGTATGCATGTCCAGCATCGAACGGTGCGGCTTCAAATTGATTCCGCCGGTATCGAATAGTATGCCCTTGCCCACCAGCGCGACATCGAGCGAGCGGCCGCGGGCGCCGCCGCGGCCGCGCGGCCGTGCGGAGCCCGGGCGGCCGCGCCAGCGCAGCTGCGCGATGCCGGCGGTGCGCGCGGCATTACCGCGTGCCACAGCGAGGAAGGCGCCTGCACCCAGCCGCTGCAGCTGCGCCTGTGAGTACCATTTGAGCTGCAGGCGATGGCGGCGCGAGAGTTCGCCCAGCAGTCGCCGGTAGGTGCCGACATCGAGTATGTTGGTCGGCATCGCCGTCAGCGCCCGCACCAGGTTGCCGGCACGTGCGCTGGCCGCGATGCGATCGATATCCAATGGCGGGGCGGCATACAGCTCGATCGCCTGTAGGCGCCATGCGGTGCTGCGCCGGCTGCGGTAGACCGGCAAAGCGAAGCTTTCAGTCCAGGCGGCCGTCAGCAGCGCCTCATACCAGAGCGCCGCATCGGACACGGCGCCGTTGACCAGCAGTCCCACGACCCCCGGCTTGCGCGCGGCCAGTTCGCGCAGCAGCTTGCCGGCGAAGGCGAGGCGCTCGAAGCTGCTCGTGCCGGCCTTGGCATAGGCCAGCAGCGCCGCAGTTTGACGCTCATTGGCGAGCGTAGTATTGCGCCAGCTCAACGGCGCGGGCTTTTCGCGTCGCTGCAGGCCCTGCCAGCGCATCGGCTCGGGCAACCGGCGCAGGAACGCCGCATCATCGGCAACCGTCAGCACCAGCAGCGCATCGAGCTTGGCGGCCCGGAGCCCGCCAGGTGGCGTTCGCCGCCGTCGCAGCACCGCCAGGGTGCAGTCGGGCAGCGCCATTTCAGACCGTCTCCAGCGACCGCCGCGATTGCTTGACCATGCTAATTAAAACTCGGATCATGCCGGCCGCCCAAGGCGGGGCCGGTGCGCCTGCGCGATCCTAACACAGCGTCGCGGGAAGCCTTTTAGCACTAGAATTGCATACATGAATGACGTGACACCCCCCCAGAACGTGACAGCGTCCCCGGACCTGGACCCAGGTGAGACACGGGAATGGCTCGATTCGATCGACTCGGTGCTGCGCGCCGAGGGACCCGAGCGCGCCCACTTCCTGATCGAGCAGCTGATCGACCGCGCCCGCCGCTCCGGCGCCTATCTGCCGTATCGGCCCAATACCGCGTACGTCAATACCGTGTCGGTTGGCCAGCAGCCGGAATACCCGGGCGACCGGGCGCTCGAGCGGCGCATCGAGGCGTATATCCGCTGGAATGCGATCGCGATGGTGGTGCAGGCGAATCGCAAGTCCGCCGAGTACGGCGGCCACCTGGCGAGCTACGCATCCTCGGCGACTCTATATGAGGTCGGGTTCAATCACTTCTGGCGCGCCCCGACCGACAAGCATCCTGGCGACCTGGTGTACATCCAGGGGCATTCGTCACCTGGCATCTATGCGCGCGCCTACCTCGAAGGGCGGCTGAGCGAAGACCAGCTGGCGCACTTTCGCCAGGAAGTCGGCGGGCACGGACTGAGTTCCTATCCGCATCCGTGGCTGATGCCTGACTTCTGGCAGTTTCCCACCGTGTCGATGGGTCTGGGACCCATGATGGCGATCTACCAGGCGCGCTTTATCCGTTACCTGGAAAACCGCGGCCTGGTCGCGCCGTCCGATCGCAAGGTGTGGGCGTTCTGCGGCGACGGCGAGATGGATGAGCCGGAGTCGATGGGCGCGCTGACGATGCCGGTGCGCGAGGGGCTGGATAACCTCATCTTCGTGGTCAACTGCAACCTGCAGCGACTGGATGGCCCGGTGCGCGGCAACGGCAAGATCATCCAGGAGCTGGAAGCAGCATTTCTGGGCGCCGGCTGGAATGTCATCAAGGTGATCTGGGGATCGCGCTGGGATCCGCTGCTGGCACGGGACACGCGCGGCATCCTGCAGCGGGTAATGGAGGAATGCGTCGACGGTGAGTACCAGAATTTCAAGGCCAAGGGCGGCGCCTATACCCGCGAACATTTCTTCGGCAAGGATCCGTCGCTGAAGGAGATGGTGGCCAATATGTCCGATGAGGACATCTGGCGGCTCAATCGCGGCGGTCACGACGCGCTCAAGGTGTTCGCCGCCTACCAGGCGGCGGTCAATACCAAGGGACCGCCGACCGTGATACTGGCGAAGACGGTCAAGGGGTTCGGCCTCGGCAAGGTAGCGGAGGGCCAGATGGTCGCGCACCAGCAGAAAAAACTTGACCTGGCCGCGGTGCGCGAGCTGCGCGATCGCTTCAACATCCCGGTGTCGGATCAGGATCTGGAGGATCTGCCGTTCCGTAAGCCGGCACCGGACAGCGACGAGATGCGCTACCTTCAGGCGCACCGCAAGACCCTCGGCGGCTATCTGCCGGTGCGCCGGCCGACCGCGCCGCCGCTCACAGTACCGCCGCTGGAAGCGTTCAAGTCGATTCTCGAGGGCACTGCGGAGCGCGAGATCTCCACCACGATGGCGTTCGTGCGCATCCTCACGGTACTGCTCAAGGACAAGGACATCGGCAAGCACATCGTGCCGATCGTTCCGGACGAGGCGCGTACCTTCGGCATGGAAGGACTGTTCCGCCAGATCGGCATCTACTCGGCGGTCGGACAGCTCTATACGCCGGTGGATGCCGAGACGCTGATGTCGTATCGCGAAGATCGCAAGGGCCAGATGCTCGAGGAGGGCATCAACGAGGCCGGGTCGACCTGCTCCTGGATCGCGGCAGCCACCTCGTATGCCAACCACGGCATCGGCATGGTGCCGTTCTATATCTATTACTCGATGTTCGGATTCCAGCGCGTCGGCGATTTCATCTGGGCGGCCGGCGACATGCGCGCGCGCGGCTTCCTGGTCGGTGCGACCGCGGGGCGTACCACGCTGGCGGGCGAGGGGTTGCAGCACCAGGATGGCCACAGCCAGCTTGTGGCCACCACCATTCCCAACTGCCGCGCCTACGATCCGACCTTTGCATATGAACTCGCGGTCATCATCCAGGATGGCATGCAGCGCATGTATGTTCGAAATGAGAGTGTGTTCTATTACATCTCGGTGATGAACGAGAACTATCCGCAGCCACCATTGCCCCCGGGAGCCGAGGCCGGCATCATCAAGGGCGGCTACTTGCTGCAGACTGGCGGTCGCGGCAAGCTGCGTGCGACGTTGCTGGGCAGCGGTACCATCCTGCGGGAATGCATAGCCGCCGCCGCGATACTGGAAAAGCAGTTCGGCGTGATGACCGACGTGTTCTCGATCACCAGCTTCAGCGAGTTGCGGCGCGAAGCGCTCGAATGCGAGCGCTGGAACCTGCTGCATCCGGCCGAGCCGCCGCGCGTGCCGTTCGTGCAGACGCTGCTCGCCGGGCACGAGGGCGCGCTGGTGGCCGCGACCGACTACGTGCGCAATGTGCCGGATCAGATCCGGCCGTGGCTGGCACAGCCGTACGTGACACTCGGCACCGACGGCTTCGGACGCAGTGACGCGCGGGCGGAGTTACGCGCACATTTCGAAGTCGATCGGAATTTCATCGCCCTGGCGGCGCTCAAGTCGCTCGCAGATGCCAGGCGTATCGAGCGCAAGAGCGTGATCGAGGCGCTGGCGACACTCGGCATCGATGCCAACAAGGCCGATCCTCTCAACAGCTGAGCTTCAAGGGGATCGACTTGGCCGCGAAAGAAATACTGGTGCCCGACCTGGGCGACTTCAAGGACGTGGCCGTCATTGAAGTGCTGGTGAAACCAGGCGACAGCGTGCAAGTCGATACGCCGCTGCTGACGCTCGAGACCGAGAAGGCGACCATGGACGTGCCGTCCACGGACACCGGCGTGATCGAGAAAGTGCACGTTGCCAAGGGCGCCAAGGTCTCCTCCGGAACGCTGATCGCAACGCTGCAGCCCGGCGCCGATGCCACACCTGGCGCTGCAGATTCGACCAGTGCAGCTGCGCCGGCCGCCGCCGCCGCTGCTTCCACTGCCCCGGAAACCGGTGCGCCGCCAGCTGCCGCAGCAGCGCCCGCTGCGGCACCGGTCGCACCGGCCGCCGCTGCGCCGAGTTCTGCGCCGGCCGCGCTCGCCGCCACCGGCGCACCGGCGTCCACAGGCGAGACCGGCTTCGCGCGTGCGCACGCCGGCCCGTCAGTACGCCGCTTCGCGCGTGAACTGGGTGTCGATCTCGGCCGGGTGCAAGGCACCGGCCAGAAAGGGCGCATCACCGACGGCGACGTCAAGGCTTTCGTGAAATCCCTGATGGTGCCGGGTACGGCCGGCGGCGGCGGCGGCGCGCTGCCGAAGGTCAACGTGCCTGACTTCTCGCAGTTCGGTGCGGTCGATGTCAAGCCGCTGGGCCGGGTGCAGCGCATCTCCGGAGCGCGACTGCATGCGAGCTGGGTCAACCTGCCGCACGTGACCCAATTCGACGAAGCCGACGTCACCGAGCTGGAGCAGGCCCGCAAGGCGCTCAAGGCCAAGGCCGATGCGACCGGCATCAAGCTCACGACACTGGCGTTCGTGGTGCGTGCCTGCGTGCGGGCATTGCAGCAGTTTCCACTGTTCAATTCATCGATCGATGCCAGCGGCGAGAACCTGGTCTACAAGAAATATATCCATATCGGCTTCGCCGCCGACACCCCCAATGGCCTGCTGGTGCCGGTGATTCGTGATGTCGACCGCAAGGACATCTATGAGATCGCGCGCGCACTGGGCGAGCTGTCCGCCAAGGCACGCAGTGGCAAGCTCAGCGGTGCGGAGATGCAAGGCGGCAGTTTCACCATCTCGAGCCTGGGCGGCATCGGCGGCACCGCGTTTACGCCGATCATCAATGCGCCGGAAGTCGCCATTCTCGGCGTGTCGCGCGCTGTGATGAAGCCGGTGTACCGCGATGACTCGTTCGTGCCGAGGCTGATGCTGCCATTGTCGCTGTCGTACGATCACCGTGTAATCGACGGCGCCAATGGCGCGCGTTTCACCAGCTATCTGGTAAAGACGCTCGGCGACGCGCACGCGCTGACTGAGGCGGTGCCGTGAGCCGCGCGCAGATCCTGTGCCCGGATCTGGGCGACTTCAAAGAGGTGCCGATCATCGAGGTGCTGGTCAAGCCCGGCGATAGCATTGAACTCGAGACGCCGCTGCTCACACTCGAGACCGACAAGGCCACGATGGATGTGCCCTCGAGCGCCGCCGGCAAGGTGCTCGAGGTCCTGGTCGGCAAGGGCAGCAAGATCTCCAAGGGGACGCCATTGCTGGTGATCGAGAGCGGCGCGGGGAGTGCCGATGGCGCTGGCGTGAACGTGCCCACGGCCGCCTCCCGACCGGCGACGCCGGCCGCGGCCGCAACGACAGCCAGCGCCGCACCCGCGCCAGCGCCGGTGGCAACGAGCGCGGCGGCGGCAACGACGGCCCCGGCACCGCCAATCCCGGTTGCCGCTGCTACGGACAGCGAGCCTGAGGCAGCGCGCAGCACGCAGTTGCTGGTGCTCGGCGCCGGCCCTGGCGGCTACACGGCGGCATTTCGCGCCGCGGACCTGGGACTCAAGGTAACGCTCGTCGAGCGATCGGAAACGCTGGGCGGGGTGTGCCTGAATGTCGGTTGCATACCCTCCAAGGCGCTGCTGCACGCCGCCAAGGTGATCGAGGATGCGCAGGAGATGGGTGCGCACGGCATCACGTTCGGACCGCCCGCGGTGGATACCGGCAAGCTGCGCGCCTGGATGGTGAGCGTGATCAGCAAGCTGACCGGCGGATTGAGCGCGCTGGCGAAGCAGCGCAAGGTCGAGGTGGTGCACGGGGTCGGCAAGTTCATCAGCCCGCATGTGCTTGAAGTCACGCAGGGCGGCGCCAGCGAACGACTCCGCTTCGACTACTGCATCATCGCCGCGGGTTCCGAGCCGATGCGCCTGCCGTTCATGCCGCAGGATCCGCGTGTCATCGATTCCACCGGCGCGCTCGAGGTGCTGCGTAATCCCGGCCGCTTGCTGGTGATCGGCGGCGGCATCATCGGCCTGGAGATGGCGTGTGTGTACGACGCGCTCGGCGCCAAGGTCAGCGTCGTGGAGCTGACCTCGCAGCTGATGCCCGGTTGCGATCCGGACCTGGTGCGCCCGCTGGAGAAACGTATCAGGGCGCGCTACGTTGAGATCCTGCTCGATACCCAGGTCACCGCAGTGACGGCCGCCAACGAGGGCCTGCAGGTGAGCTTTGCCACCAAGCAGGGCGTCAAGAGCGGCGGCACCTACGATCACGTACTGGTCGCGGTCGGACGCACGCCGAATGGCCGCTCGATCGGTGCCGAGGCCGCGGGAGTGCAGGTGGATGCGCGCGGCTTCATCGGCAGCGACCAGCAGATGCGCACCAACGTGCCGCATATCTTCGCGATCGGCGACATCCGCGGCCAACCGATGCTCGCGCACAAGGCGAGCCATGAGGCCAAGGTGGCGGCCGAAGTGGCGGCCGGCCAAAAGAGCTCCTTCGATGCGCGCGTGATTCCCTCCGTGGCCTACACCGACCCGGAGGTGGCCTGGGTTGGATTGACGGAGGCGGCCGCCAAGGCGCAGACCGTCAGCGTCGAGAAGGCGGTATTCCCGTGGGCTGCCAGCGGCCGTTCGCTGTCAATCGGCCGTGACGAGGGCTTCACCAAATTGCTGTTCGATCCCGCCACGCACCGGCTGCTCGGTGCCGGCATCGTCGGCACCAATGCCGGAGAGCTGATCTCGGAGGCGGCGCTCGCGATCGAACTGGGCGCCGATGGCGCGGACATCGGCCTGACCGTGCACCCGCACCCAACCTTGTCCGAGACGCTCGCATTCGCGGCCGAGGCGTTCGACGGCACTCTGACGGATCTGTACCTGCCGAAGAAGAAGCGCTGAGGCGCGAATGATTCCCGACCCGGCTGTCAGCCGGGCGATAGCGGCTGCTACAGGACACAATTTCTCCCAATTACGATCGCAACGGGCAATGTGCGTTATGGCATCGGCTTCCGCGCCCGTCTCTCCAAGTCGTTGGCCTTCTAGGAGTTCGCATTCGGAGTGTTGCTCTGATGCAGCGCTCATCTGCCGAGGTTGTTTACAGCGATCGAATCCACGATGCGCGCTTCGTGCGCGGCGTCGGTGGCGACCGATTCCGCCAGCTCACGCTCCAGGTCAGTGTCGACCAGTCCGTACAGATACACCACGCGATCCAGGGTCTGTACGCGCACTGAATTGGGGGCCTGCAACGCCGGGTAATGCTGCAGCTGCGCCGCTACCGTCGCGGTGATGGCGGCATCGCCAGGGCAGCCGCGCAATCCGCATCGGCGGTAGCTCGCGCACCCTGGCAGGCTGGCCGACAGCAGTGCAATGATCGCCAGCGCATATCGTGACAGCGCCCGGGGCGCGGGAAGTCGTGGCTGGCGCTGCTGGAGTGAGTCCAGGCCGAGCATCTAGGCAAAGCCCTCGCGCACGTCGGCTAGCGGGAAGCGTAACCGAAACCGGGTGCCGCTGCCGACGACGCTGTCGAGCTCGATCTCGGCGCCATGGGCGCTGCAGATCGAGCGCACGATCGACAGACCGAGACCGGCGCCGCCATCCACGCGTGAACGCGCTTCATCGGCACGATAGAAGCGATCGAAGACATACGGCAGTGCTGCCGCCGGGATGCCAATGCCGCTATCGCGTATCTCCAGCAGCCCGCAACGCTCCAGTGCCTGGGTGCTCAGCGTCACCGTGCCGCCGCGCGGCGTGAACTTTATGGCATTGTCGAGCAGGTTGACGATCACCTGCTTCAGCCGTCCGCCGTCTCCGCGCACCGTCACCGTCGCGCGCGGCGCGCAGTGCAGCTGCACGCCGCGGTCTTCAGCCACCAGGCGCATCTGTTCGGCGGTGCTGGCGGCGAGTTCGCCCAGGTCAACGTCGCACCATTCGCGCCGGGCGTCGCCCGTATCCAGCCGCGACAGCACCAGCAGACCGGAGACCAGATGCTCAAGGCGAGCGACTTCCTCCAGCACGCTGCCGATGCGCTCGCGCAACTCGCTTTTGTCGGCCTCCTCGGCCACCAGCTGCTGCAGTTCGCCCTTGATGACCGTCAACGGCGTGCGCAGCTCGTGCGAAGCGTCGTCCAGAAAGCGGCGGGAGGCATGGACCGAATCGCGCAGCCGCGCCAGCATGTGGTTGAGCGAGAGCGACAGACGCTGCAGCGCATCACCGGTCGGTACCACGGGAAGGCGCGCGTCCAGGTCCTGTACGCTGATCTGCTCGGCGGTCTGCGTCATGCGCTCGACCGGCCGCAGCGCCCAGTGCACCAGCAGGTAGCCACCGCCCGCAGCACAGGCCACCAGCACCGGCAACAGCAGCCCCAGCAGGCCCAGCAGTCGGCGCTGCACGGCCTCCACCGGTCCGAGCGCGGTACCGAGTTCAATCAGATAGCGGCCCGAAGCGGTGGTCATTGGTGTGATGCTGATCAGCAGCGGCCCGGTCGCGGTGTCGATCGGGCGTACTAGGGCCTTTGCCGGCCACGCATCATCAGGCGGCGGTACGGCGGCGGAATCGAAGCTGCGGTCCGTGGGCTGGCCGGAGCGATACACCAAAACCCTCGGGGCGCGGGTTACGCGCACAAAGCGGTTGTTGAATTCCGGCGATACCCGGGTATTGATCGCCTCGGCAATCGCGCTGTCGGAAGTGGCGGCGGGGGCCTGCAGTAGAATCTGCTCGATCTGCAGCGAGCGCCGCCGCAATGAATCACGCAGGCTCGAGCGCAGGTACTGATCGAGCCCGTAGAACATGCCTGTGCCGACCAGGGCGAAGGTCGCGCTCAGCAGCAGTGCGTACCAGACAGCGAGGCGGAAGGCAAGCGAGCGATGATTCATCCCGGTCCGGTCTCTAGCGCCTGATTGGCGTCGCGGATGCAGTAGCCGACGCCGCGCACCGTTTGAATGAGCTCGACCGGAAACGGCTCGTCGATCTTGCGGCGCAGATAGCGCACATAGACATCCACGATGTTGGTGACGCCCTCGAAGCTCTGGTCCCAGACATGCTCGAGGATCATGGTGCGTGAAAATACCCGTCCGGCGGAGGACATCAGGTACTCGAGCAGTGCGTATTCCTTGGCGGTCAGCTCGATGCGCCTGGTGCCGCGGCGTACCTGTTGTGTCAGCCGGTTGAGCTCGAGGTCGGCAATGCGCAGCACATCGGCGCGCGCGACGGGCGTGCGTCGGAGCAGCGCCTTGACGCGCACCAGCAGTTCGGCGAAGTCGAATGGCTTGGTGAGATAGTCGTCGGCGCCGGCCTCGAACTGTATCACCTTGTCCGCGGTGGCATCGCGGGCAGTGAGGACCAGCACCGGCAGGGTGCTGTGGCTGCGGCGCGCGCGCCGCAGCAGCTCGCTGCCACTCAATTTCGGCAGCATCAGGTCCAGAATCAGCAGATCGTACTGGTAGGTATCCAGGTATTGCCGGCCCTCGATGCCATCGCCCGCAATGTCCACCGAGAAGCGCTCGGCGCGCAGGCCGCGGGCCACGAACTCGGCCAGCTTGCGATCATCCTCGACGATCAACAGGCGCATAGGTGGCGATCGGGCCGCTTGCGGGCGCCCCGAGTGTCATCAGACTGCAATATTCCGGTCTCTATCATGTCATGCAGTCGAAACACACTGCACGCGGAGCGGGAGCGCGAGGCAGGAATATCCGCCGCGCAGCGTAATCGGGCCTCGCCGCCCGACTGATGCGCCGTGTGCGTGATTACTTGTTAAGCGCGGGACAACTACCTTGCAAATCATGCCGGTGGGCTCATCGGGGGCCGTACCAGACTGCCCGGCCGGCTGCCGCACGCGTGCCCGCGAGTCGTTCCGATGCAGTAAGAATTTCAGGAGCAACGAGTGAGCAAATTATTCAGCATACTGATCATGATCGTGGCCACTGCCGCGCTGGCGGGACTCGCAGCTGCGGACGATATTTCCGGTGCCGGGGCAACCTTCCCATACCCAATCTATGCCAAATGGGCTGAGGCCTACAAGCAGCAGACCGGCATTGGCCTGAACTACCAGTCGATCGGATCTGGTGGCGGCATCAAGCAGATCGAGGCTGGAACGGTGACCTTCGGCGCTTCCGACAAACCACTCGAGCCGGTTGACCTGAAGCAAAACGGGCTGGTGCAATGGCCGATGATCATCGGCGGCGTGGTGCCGGTGGTGAATATTCCGGGCGTCAAGCCGGGCGATCTGATGCTCGATGGGCCCACGATCGCCGCCATTTACATGGGTGATATCAGCCGCTGGAATGATGCGGCCATCCAGAAGCTCAATCCAAAGCTGGCACTCCCCAAGCTCGACATCGCGCCGGTATACCGCTCGGATGGTTCGGGCACCAATTTCCTGTTCACCAACTATCTCTCCAAGGTCAGTGCGAGTTTCTCGCAGAAGATCGGCGCCAATACCTCGGTGCAGTGGCCGGTGGGCATCGGCGCCAAGGGCAATGAGGGCGTGGCGAACCAGACCGCACAGACCAGCGGCGCGCTCGGCTATGTCGAGTACGCCTACGTCAAGCAGACCGGCATGACCTACGCCAGGCTGCTGAATCATGATGGCAAGTATGTGACGCCGGCAGCCAAGGCCTTCCAGGCCGCCGCAGCCAACGCCGATTGGGCCAAAGCCGACGGCTACTATCTGATTCTGACCGATCAGCCGGGCGCGGAGAGCTGGCCCATCACGGGCGCCAGTTTCATCCTGATGCACATCGACAGCAAAGACCCCTACAGTGTCGCGGCACTCAAGTTCTTCGACTGGGCCTACCGCACCGGCCAGAAGATGGCCGAGGATCTCGACTACGTGCCGCTGCCGGACAAGGTCGCGAAACAGGTCGAGAAGACTTGGCAGGATTCGCTCAAGGTTGACGGCAAGCCGATCTGGCCAGCGAAGTAGACGCCCGCACCGGCAACGCGATTCAAGCCCCTCACTATGTCGGCGACCACGATCCCATATATTCCACAGCTCAAGCGCGAAGCACGCGCCGAGTGGGTATTCCGCAGCCTGACGGTCGCCTCCGCGGCACTGGTGCTGATCCTGCTGGCGGGCGTGCTGATGGCGCTGTGCTATGGCGGCTGGCCGGCACTGAAGGCCTTCAGGTTTGGCTTCCTGACGCGCGAGATCTGGAATCCCGTCACCGACCAGTTTGGAGCACTGGCCGCGCTGTACGGAACAGTAGTCACCTCGACCATCGCGATGCTGATCGCGGTGCCGCTGGCGTTCGGCATCGCCGTTTTTCTGACCGAGACCTGCCCGCTGTGGCTGCGCGGCCCGATTGCCAGCGCAATCGAACTGCTGGCGGCCGTGCCAAGCATTGTATTCGGCATCTGGGGTCTGTTCGTGCTGGCTCCGGTGCTGCAGCACCTGGTGCAGCCCTGGCTGATCGATACATTTGGCGATCTGCCGTGGGTCGGGAAACTGTTCCGCGGACCGCCGTATGGCATTGGTCTTATGACCGCCGGTCTGGTGCTCGCCATCATGGTGTTGCCGTTCATTACTTCGGTGATGCGCGAGGTATTTCTGGCCACCCCTCGATCCCTGAAGGAGGCAGCCTATGGCCTCGGTGCCACGCAATGGGAGGTCATCTGGAACGTGGTGCTGCCAAATTCGCGCGCCGGCATCATCGGCGGCATCATGCTCGGACTCGGGCGCGCACTGGGAGAGACCATGGCCGTGACCTTCGTGGTCGGCAACGCGCACAGGATTTCCACATCTCTGCTGGCTCCGGGTACCACGATTTCCGCCAGCATTGCCAATGAATTCACCGAGGCCGTTGGCCCCCTGTATACCTCCTCGCTGATCGCGCTCGGGCTGCTGTTGTTCGTGCTGACGTTTACCATCATCGCCGCGGCACGGCTGTTGCTGCTGCAGATCGAGCGCCGCGGGGCGCGCGTATGAACAACATTCGACGCCGCAAGATCACCGCCGCCGTGGCGCTGGCCGCATCGGGCGTCGCGACCGTGATTGGCCTGGCATTCCTGGCGGCCATCCTGTGGACGCTGATCTCGCGCGGCATCGGTGGCCTGTCATGGAGCGTGTTCACGCAAACCACGCCGGCGCCCGGCAGCAGCGGCGGATTGCTGAATGCGATCTACGGCAGTCTGGTCATGACGCTGCTGGGCGTGCTGCTCGGCGGACCGATCGGCATTCTGGCCGCCACCTACCTGTCCGAATACGGTCGCACGGCGCGGCTATCTACCGTGATCCGCTTCATCAACGATGTGCTGCTGAGTGCCCCGTCGATCGTGATAGGGCTGTTCGTCTACACGCTGGTCGTGGTGCCGATGGGCCACTTCTCGGCGCTCGCCGGCGCGCTGTCGCTCGCGATCATCGTCATTCCGGTGACCGTGCGCACGGCTGAGGATATGCTGCGGCTGATTCCCCAGAGCATGCGCCATGGCTCCGCGGCGCTTGGTGCCCAGCCGTGGCGCACCATTACCAGCATCGTCTATCCGGCCGCTCGCAGCGGCCTGCTGACCGGCGTGCTGCTGGCCCTGGCGCGCGTCAGCGGCGAGACTGCGCCGCTGCTGTTCACCGCGCTCAACAATCAATTCTGGAGCGCAAACCTCAATCAGCCGATGGCAAATCTGCCCGTGGTGATTTTCCAGTTCGCGACCAGTCCATACAAGAACTGGCAGTCGCTCGCCTGGTCCGGGGCATTGCTGATCACACTGTTCGTACTGTTCCTGAGCATCATCGCGCGGCTGATTTCCAGCATGTTTGGCGTGCGCGAAAACCGCGTTGAATAGCGCTCTCGGCATGCCGCATAGATTGTTGTATTAATGCAACGGTAATAAGATTGAAACATTGCGAATGCTATACTATATGTGTTCCAAATCCAACAGTCGACGACCGGGAGTAACGACATGACCAGCGGGAAATCGCCCTCGACAGTGCGGGCTAGTGAGATGCGCGGCAGACGCACCGGCACCCTTGTGTCGATGTGCGTGCTTGCCGCATTGGCGGCGGCGAGCGCCGCACAGGCGCAGAACGTCGGCCCTGCGCCGGCCAACGACGACAGCCTGACCTGGAAGGGCATCACGCTGTACGGCATCGTCGATATCGGCCTGCAATACGAGACCCATGGTGCGCCGGTCAGCGATTACTTTCCGGCCGGCGCCAACGACGTGGTCCAGAAGAACAGCCTGCGTTCGGTCTTCGGCGCGACCCCAAACAACCTGAGCCAGTCGCGCATCGGCTTGTCGGGCATGGAGCCGCTCGGAGTTGGTGACTGGTCTGGCGTGTTCCGAGCGGAAACCTACTTCAACCCACAGTCGGGAGATCTGAGCGACGGCCTAAAGTCGCTGACGCAGCAGAACGGCAAGCCCCTAAGCGCACAAGTGACGGGCATCGATACCAGCATTGCCGGTATCCCGTTCGAGCAGTCCTATGCAGGATTGAGCTCCCGGACCTTCGGCACGCTCACGTTTGGCCGGCAGAACACGTTGCTGGCCGATGCGATCGCCAAATATGACCCGCAGGCTGCCTCGCAAGCGTTCTCGCTGATCGGATTGTCGGGTACTACCGCCGGCGGTGGTGACACGCAGGACCGCCGGCTCGATTCGTCACTCAAGTATGTTGCGAA
>Ga0182030_10001158_pt1 | contig 53386 bp, 45 predicted proteins | sample 812S3MmetaG_FD_121299 | JGI IMG/M metagenome (GOLD analysis project Ga0182030, IMG submission 121299) | Permafrost microbial communities from Stordalen Mire, Sweden - 812S3M metaG (Illumina Assembly) | ecosystem: Environmental > Terrestrial > Soil > Wetlands > Permafrost | place: Sweden...
CGATTTTCACCGGCTCAGCGACCCGTGTTGATCCAAACGACCTTGGGCTCGGTAAAATTTTCGATGGCCATGTCGCCGTGTTCGCGCCCGAAGCCTGAGTCCCGCGATCCTCCCCATGGCAGCCGCACGTCGGTGGGCCCGAAGGTATTGATCCACACGGTGCCGGCCTTGAGCCGGCGCGCGAATCGATGCACACGTCCGATGTCGCTGCTCCACACGCCGGCGGCCAGGCTGTATACCGTACCGTTGGCGATTCGAAGGGCGTCTTCATCGTCCTTGAACGGGATGACGGCCGCGACCGGCCCGAAGATCTCCTCTTGAGAAATCCGCATCCCCGGTTCGACATGGGAGAACACGGTGGGGCTGACGAAGTAGCCCTTGGCACCGCTGCGTGCGCCGCCAGCGGCGACCTTGGCACCCTCGCGCCGGCCGATATCGATGTAGCCCAAGACTCGATTCATTTGCACTTCGGACACCAACGGCCCCATGGCGGTGGACGCATCCGTGGGATCGCCGAGCCGCATCGAATTGGCACGTGCGGCGATCCGCTCCACCACCTCGTCGTAGACATCCTGGTGCACCAGAATTCTGGAACCGGCCGAGCATACCTGGCCCGTGTTGAAGAAAACTCCTGCGCAAGCCGCTCTGACCGCGGCCTCGATGTCGCTGTCCGGGAAAATGATGTTGGCCGATTTTCCGCCGAGCTCGAGCGTCACGCGTTTCAGATTTCCGGCGGCGCTGCGCAGGATCTGGCGGCCCACCGCCGGCGATCCGGTAAAGGTGACCTTATCTACATCGGGATGATCGACGAGCGCCTGTCCCGCGATCTTGCCGAAACCGGGGATGACATTGAGCACGCCGTGCGGAAACCCCGCCTGCAGGGCCAATTCACCGATTCTCAAGGCGCTGAGCGGCGTGATCTCGGCCGGCTTCAGCACGACGGTGCAGCCGCAGGCGAGAGCCGGTGCGATCTTCCACATCCCGATCATCAGCGGAAAATTCCACGGCACGATGGCGCCCACCACGCCCAGCGGCTCGCGGGTGGTATACGTGAGCGCATCATTGCGTGTCGGAATGACCTGGCCGTTGATCTTGTCGGCCATGCCGGCGTAATAAGTGAGGGTGTCCAAGACCGCCGGCAAATCCTGACGACGGATGGCGGACACGGGTTTACCCGAGTCAAGGCTCTCGAGCATCACCAACTCGTCCTGCGCTCCGCGAATCGCTTCCGCCAGCTTCAGGAGCAGGCCCCCCCGCTCGGCCGGCCGCATGCGGCCCCAGTCGCCCTCGAAGGCCGCCCTCGACGAGCGCACTGCCGCGTCCACGTCGTCCGCGTCCGCTTCGGCGACGCGGGCAATGACCTGCTCGGTGGCAGGGTTCACGGTGTCGAAATAACGGCCGGCGACGCTCCTGACCCGCCTTCCGTCGATCAGAAGGTCCTGGGTGTTTACGCGGTTTTGGATTTCGGATGAGAGAACTGCGGACATGGTGGGTTTACCTATATATGCAACCGAATTCATATGTTGCTGGCTTCTGCATGGGGCATCGGATGCGCTGCTCCGGATGATATGGATGAATGTTGCGCTTAGGAATATGATATCAAGTGCCTAAGCCGGCAGGCTGGACGTCCGGTCTGGTCAATATATGCAACCTAGATCATATGTTCCGCCGCGAGAGGTCCTGTCGCCATGATTCGAGTCGAGATAGAGCCGGTGTGGCGCTTCACCAAGGAAGATGGTTCGCGCCCGATGCTGGTCATGCTGGATTTCCTCCATGAGATCCGCACCACGGGCAAGATCACCCGCGCGGCGGACCAGGCGAATTTGTCCTATCGGCACGCCTGGAACCTGATCGAAAAATGGTCGGCGTTCTTCGACACGCCCTTGGTCGACAGGCGCCAGGGGCGCGGCACCACGCTGACGCCGTTCGGCGAGAAGCTGGTGTGGGCGGGCCGGCGCCTGCGCGCACGTTTGAAGCCCCAGCTCGACAACCTTTCCCAGGAGCTCGAAACCGAGATCAATCAGCTGCTGCCTCACGGTCCCTCGATCATCCGCGTGCACGCCAGCCATGGCTTCGCCGTCGCCAAATTGCGCGAGATGTTGGGACATGAACCCGACATCGGCGTCGATCTGCGCTATGTCAGCAATCAGACCTCGCTGGCCTCGCTGGCGCGCAATGAATGCGATCTGGCCGGTATGCATCTGCCGCAGGGAGCCCTGCGCCAGCGCAGCATCGCCGCGTACAAGGACTGGCTGTCGCCCGCCCAGCACCGGGTGATCAGTTTCGTCACACGCGAAATGGGCCTGATCGTGAAGAACGGCAATCCGCTCAAGATCGAGTCTCTGGAGCGTCTGCTCGATCCGTCGATACGATTCGTCAATCGCGATCCGGATTCAGGAACACGGCAGCTGTTCGAACAGCTGCTGGCCGAGCACCGCATGGACGGAGCGCGGATCAACGGCTACGCCCAGGTCGAGTTCACCCACGCCGCCGTAGCCGCCTATGTGGCAAGCGGAATGGCCGATGTGAGCTTCGGCGTCGAAGCTGCCGCGCGTCAGTTCGACCTGGGGTTCGTTCCGCTGCTGACCGAGGACTATTTCTTCGTCTGCCTGAAGCAGTTGCTGCAATTGGACGCGATGAAGCGCGTCCTGTCCATCATGCGCAGCGCCGCCTTCGATGAGGCAATCTCCGCCCTGCCGGGCTATGCGGTCAAGGAGGCGGGAACCATCAAGACGGTGCGCGAGATCTTCAGTAACGCCAGCTCGTGAGATCCGCCCCGGCTGGAGCGCTGGCCGAGATCCTCTGCAATATCGTCGGCAGGTACTGAAAGTTATAGTGCAGACGCGAGTAGGCGTTGGGCAGTTTCGCATCTCCATTCCAGCAATGTTCGGCGCGGTCGCCGTAGGCCACCGACCCTTCATATGCGGGCTTCAACGCTTCGAGCCTCTCCTGCGCGAAATAGACCGAGTCGGTCAGATAATAATTGTCGCCGTTGCCGACATAGATGTGCATCTTGCCCTTGAGCTTGGGCGCCAACGTCCCCCAGTCGCGCGCGATGATGTATGACAAATCGAAGTGTTCGCGCCAGTACGCTGCCACGCTCGGATCGATCGCACCGCTCAACTTGTCGAAAATCGGCTTGGGGTAGCCATCGGCCCCGGCCGGGCTGAACACGGCCTGCCATATGTCGTACTGTCCGCCCGACCGGCCATGGTCGCCCAGCGCCAGCTCCATGTAATTCGAATCGCGCTGGGTGGAGAACACCTCGCCCAGGTAGTTTCGAAAACTGGGGCGCTCGACCGCCGACGCCTCGCCCGTCAAGGTGTATGCATTCGCGTCCTGGTACAGGTTGATCAGCGTATAAGCCCGGAAATCGATGGGATCAGGGCAGGCGGCGAATGCACCGTTGTACATGTCCGGATAAAACACCTGCGTGGCGAGGGCTTCCCAGCCGCCCGTGGAGCCGCCATAGGTGAAGCGAGCCCATCCCGCGCCGATGCCGCGGAAACGCCGCTCGATTTCCGGAATCAATTCATGGTTGATCGCGTCGCCGTAGGGTCCCAGGTTGGCGGAGTTGACGGCGTAGCTGTCGTCGAAGTAGGGATTCGCATGCTCGATCTCGATGACCAGAAACCGCGGAAAGCCGGCGGAAATCCATTTCTGATAGAAGGCATACGCTTCCTCCTGCTGAATCCGGTTGTATCCGGCAAGATGGAATCGCTGCGAAAAATCCGGCTTCAGGTTCGCATCGGGCGGCGCGGTGCGGAATTCGGAAATATCGTCCGGGTAGTGGCCGTGAAAAACCATCAGCGGATAGCGAGCTTCGGGGTGTGCATCGAAACCCTTGGGCAACAGGACGTGCGCGCCCAAGAACACGTCCCGCCCCCAAAATCGCGACAACAGCTCGCTGCGGATGCGTATGTGGCGCACGAATTCCGTGTCTTGTTTGCGCTCGATCGCGGGAATCTCCCGGTCCAGGAGCAAGGCATTCTTGGCCGGATGGGCCGCATCCAGATGCATGCGAACCGGCGCCGAATAGAGGTTCCCCGGCTTCAGTGCCCACTGCTGCCCTTCGCCCTTGTCGGGCGCAAGTTTCAGAGTGCGGCCCCCAACCAGATGGAACGTCTCGTAACGGTTCAATACGGCCTGCACCCAGTAGTCGCCGGCGGGAACGTCGGAAAGGCGGCGGGACGGCCAGCCGAACGCCGCGTCGTCCATCACCACGGCGCGCCCGGGTACCCAGCCCTCGACGTTGAGCCCGAAAAGATACGGACTCGCCAGCGGCTCCTCCGCCGCCACGTGGCTGCGCGGCTCGCGGGTGAAATCGCGGCTCAACAGCAGTATCACGCGCCCATCCAGCGGTCCCGGACTTCGTGCCGCGGCAAAATTGATCGTGAACGAATTTCCCCGATTGACCGCGCCCGCCGCGCCGGCCGGCGGCGATGAGGCCATGGCGCAAACCATAGCGGCGCCGGCGGCGAACCGCATGAGTGAATTCATCATCGTTGGGACCTTACATCGGAGCCCGCCATTCTGTCCATCGGCGGGCGTGAAACACGATAGGCTGAAGCGTGAGCCGCAAATTTCTGCCACCCCACCTGCGCCGCGCCGTACTCGCGTCGGCCGTTGCGGCCGCACTGTTATTGGTGCCGCTGCCCGCCTCCGCGGGTTGGGCCTGGAATATCGGCGCAGGCTTGGGTTTAGCGTCGCTGGTATTCGCGCTCGTTCTGTATCTCTATCCCTTGCGCGGCAATGGCGTCGCGCACCGCCGCTTGTTCAGCCTTTCCCAGCATCGGCGGATCGGCTGGATCGCGCTCAGCCTCGCGGGACTGCATACCGCCTTATTGCTGATCGCGCAGCCGCTGGTGGGCCACTATCTTCTGCCCTCCGCACCGATCTACATGGCGTGCGGCGCGGCCGCGTTCATCGCTCTGGCCGTGCTGGTTGGGACCGGAATCTCCGCACGATCGGCGCTCAAGCGCCTCGCGTCGCCCGGCGACACACGCCCGAGCATGGCGGCGCATGCCGTTCTCGCGGCGCTGCTGCTGGGCCTGTTGGGCGCCCACATCGTGGGCAGCGGACAGCTGGTCGATCGGCCCACCAAGGCGATCACCGGCTGCGTGCTTCTCGCCCTTGCCATCCTCGGGTCGGCATGGCGGTCCCTACCCTTTCGGATCGGAACCAAGATGTTCACCACTGTGATCCCGGGCGTCCTCGCCGCCGCCGCGCTCATGCTGCTGCCCACGGCGACCGGCGGGTCGCGGCTGCTGCAGCCGCCGCTCGCGCCGTCCCTGCTGCACGTGAATTTCCCCCACGAAAATCACACCAGCGTCAACTGCGTCTTATGCCATCACAATTACGTGGACAAAACCGGCTTCGGCAGCTGTCTCGACTGCCACCGAAGTCTGCGTTCGGATCTCATTCAAGCGCCGGAGGCCACATTCCATGTATTCTGCCGCGATTGCCACCGCAAGCTGGCATTGGAAAACAAGAGCAAACACGGGCCGGTCCGGAAATGTTCCGGCTGCCATGTGGGATGAGGGGGACAGTCATGACGTCGAGTGAAGCGCGGGAACTCCATCGGGGCATCGGCAACCGGCAGCTCAGCATGATCGCAATCGGCGGCGCGATCGGCACCGGCCTGTTCTTCGCCAGCGGCGGGGCGATCGCGCAAGCCGGTCCCGGCGGCGCCTTGATGGCGTACGCCATCATGGGTGTGGCGGTGTACTGCATGATGCAGTCGCTCGGCGAAATGGCGACGCAACTCCCCATCCCCGGCTCCTTCGAAGCCTATGCGGAACGCTTCATCGATCCGGCCCTGGGTTTCGCTTTCGGCTGGAATTATTGGTTCAGCTGGGCCATCACGCTGGCCGCGGAACTGGTCGCGGGCGCCCTGATCGTGCAATTCTGGTTCCCCCATTCGAACTCCGCATTGTGGGCGATGGGGTTCTTCTCCGTCCTGCTCGCGCTCAATCTCCTGTCGGTGAAAGCCTATGCGGAGGCCGAATACTGGTTCGCCGGAATCAAAGTGGTGACGGTGATCATCTTTTTGGCCGTGGGCGCGCTGATGATCGCCGGCATGCTGGGCGGCCGGCACGTCGGCTTCGATAACTGGACCTTGGGCGATCCGAAGACCGGAACGCATGCACCGTTCGTCGGTGGATTGACGTCGGTACTGACGGTGTTCCTCGTCGCCGGGTTTTCCTTCCAAGGCACCGAGGGCGTGGGGTTGGCCGCTGCGGAAGCCGCGGATCCCACCAAGAATGTTCCCAAGGCTATTCGGACGGTGTTCTGGCGCATATTGCTGTTCTACATCGGTTCGATATTCGTGGTTGGGACCTTGATCAGCTACACGAACCCGAACCTCATGCACGGCGATGAAGCCCACATCGCCTTCTCGCCCTTTACCATGGTCTTCCAGCAGCTTCCCCGCTTCGGCTTCTACGCCGCCAACATCATGAACGCCGTGATCCTTTCATCGGTGTTGTCCTGCGGAAATTCGTCGATGTATGTCGCGTCGCGCATGCTGTATGCCATGTCTCACAGCGGCAAGGCGCCGAAGGTGTTCAGCATGCTCAATCGCCGCGGTGTGCCGGTGGCCGCCCTGTGCGCCACCGGCTTGATCAGCGCCATGGCTTTCTTTTCGACCGTGGTGGGCGACCAAAAAATATACCAGATCTTCTACAACGCCTCGGGCCTGAGCGGATTTCTGATCTGGCTGGGCATAGCGATCTGCCACCTGCGTTTCCGCAAGGCATGGGTCGCGCAGGGACGCAGCTTGGACGATCTGAAATTCAAGTCCAAGTTCTATCCCTATGGTCCGTGGATCGCGGTCGTCCTGTTCGTCGTGGTGCTGTTCGGCGCCAACATCAGCGTATTCCAGACGCCGGTGTTTTCCTGGTTCGACTTCATCACCGGGTATCTCATCATTCCGCTCTTCGTCGTGTTCTACCTGGGCTACAAGTACTGGAACAAGACTCGTGTGGTTCCTCTGAAGGAATGCAACTTCGAGCTGGAATGATCAAAGCCGGCATCGGCGCCCGGCCCGCCGGCTGCACGCTTGCGCGGCTGCGGCGCCTGTTCGTCCGACTCATCCGTTGGGTCAGACCGGCGGCGGGTCCAGGTCCCGGGCCGTGTGCCGGTGCGCCTTGATGGCGGCGATGAAGGCTTTAGCGCCGGTCCCGCCCTCCCCCCAATTTCCCACGAGCACGCCCGGGTCCTCGTCGCCCGAGGGAAGCAGCGCGGAAATGCCTGCCTTTGTCAGGAGTTCGGAGGCGGCCCCGAGCGCAAGAATGCTTTTGCAATGCCGGTACTGGTCCTTGAGGAACTCGAGCGAATGGCCGTCGCGTGCCAAGGCCTCGACCGCTTCGACGCCGTCCGGCAGGACCAGGGCGTCAAACAGCACCGAGGGTGAATTCTCGAGCGTCGCATCGATCTCGAAGGTCTCGCCGTCGACGCTGGTCACCGTTCCCAAGCGGCTGCCCAGAAGCCGCGTCACGGCACCCGCCTCGGTCAGCGCATCCATGAGTTCAGTGATCGACTCGCTCTCGATGCCGTTGGCCGCCAGAATGGCGATCTTACGGGTGGCGATGCTGCCGTCTCCGGGCAGCGCCATCAGCGACAGCGCGGGCGAAGACGATACTTCGGGACGCGGCGGCGACTTCATCGCCCTCGGCATGGCCTTGGGCAATTCCAGGCCCAACCCCTGCGCGACGGCACGCGCGAGTTCGTCGGATACATTGCGCAGCGAGGACACCATTCGTTCCCGGATGGCCGGCACGGTGACCTTGCTCAGTTCGAAGCGGAATCCCCCGACGATGTGCGCTTTCTCGACCGGTGTCTGGCTGTCGAAGAACAACTTCGCCTGGGCATAATGCTCTGCGAATCTTTCCGCCTTTCCGCGAACCTTGTCGACCGGGCTGTTGTCCTCCTCGATCCCTTTGGCAAACGACATGAACCCCTGGGCGCCCGCCTGAAAGGGGCAGCCGCCGCCCAGTGAATTGGGCTCGTACGCCACGCGCCCGCGCGCGATTGCCTGGCGATGAATTCCGTCGCGCTGATTGTTGTGCACGCCGACCACGGGCGCGTTGATGGGGATTTCATGAAAGTTGGCTCCGCCCAGCCGCGTGATCTGCGTATCCACATAGGAGTGGATGCGCCCATGCAGGAGAGGGTCGTTGCTGAAATCGATGCCCGGGATGATGTGCGCCGTGCAAAAAGCAACTTGTTCGGTCTCCGCGAAGAAATTGTCCGGATTTCGATTCAGAACCATCCGCCCCACCGGCTTGACGGGAATGAGCTCCTCCGGGATGAGCTTGGTGGCATCGAGCACATCGAAGCTGAACTTTTCCGCCTGAGCTTCGGTGAAGGTCTGCAGTCCCAGCTCCCATTCCGGGTAGTGGCCCGCCTCGATGGCTTCCCACAGGTCGCGCCGGTGAAAATCAGGATCGGCGCCTGCGATCTTGACCGCCTCGTCCCATACCAGCGAATGAGTCCCGAGAATCGGCTTCCAATGAAATTTGCAGAAGGTCGATTTTCCGTCCTGGGTCACCAGCCTGAAGGTGTGAACGCCGAAACCCTGCATCATGCGGTAGCTGCGCGGGATGGCGCGGTCCGACATGACCCACAGCAGCATATGGGTCGATTCCGGCATCAACGACACGAAGTCCCAAAAGGTATCGTGGGCCGAGGCGGCCTGCGGCATCGCATTGTGGGGTTCGGGCTTCACCGCGTGGATCAGGTCCGGAAACTTCATCGCATCCTGGATGAAGAACACCGGTATGTTGTTGCCCACCAAGTCCCAATTGCCTTCGTCGGTGTAGAACTTGACGGCGAAGCCGCGCGCGTCGCGGGCCGTATCCGCCGAGCCGCGCTCGCCGGCGACCGTCGAGAAGCGGACGAACACGGGCGTAACCTTCCCCGCCTTGGCGAACGGGGCAGCGCGCGTCAGGCCGTCCAACGGCTTGTAGGCTTCGAAGAAGCCGTGCGCGGCGGAACCGCGGGCGTGCACGATCCGCTCGGGGATTCGCTCATGATCGAAGTGGGTGATCTTTTCGCGCAGAATGAAGTCTTCCAGGAGCGTGGGCCCGCGCAATCCCGCCTTGAGGGAATTCTGGTTGTCGGAAATGCGCACCCCCTGATTGGTGGTCATCGCCTGGCCGGCGGAATTGACCCGCACGCGGGCCAGCGACCCATCAACTGCCTTGGGCTCGAGAGTCGGCGCGCCGGTCTTCACCGACTCGTTCCGCTCGCTCAGCGTGCCCGCTCCGGCGGAGGGCGAGGGCAATGCCGAATGAGCGCCCGCCGGGGGGTTCCGCGCCTGCTTGTTGCCGTATTCTGCGGCCTTGTTCGCATTGAAAGGCATCGACGCGGCAAGTTCCTGCTGATCCGCCGCTTGGCGTGCCATCTCGGTGGCCGCTTCGGCCGGATGGGAGGGACCGCCGGCCGTGGTTCCCGTGCCCATCGCGCTCTGAGCACCGCCGCCTCGCTTGCCGCTGCCGCCTTGCCTGCCTCGCACGCCCGCGCCTGCTTGCGCGCCCTTGCCGGCATTGGGCTTGCCGCCCTTGGTTGAGCTCTTCTTCATCGGGATCTCCTGAGGTTGGATCGAGGCGCGCGGCAGCCGCGGCGTCTTCAAAAAAGACCGATTCGCCGAACCGCCCATGTGAAATTGCCGCGGAAGCTTTGCATGCGCCGTCGGGCGACATAAGCAGAAATCAGCGGCGGCGATTGTAGTAGCGTTCCTACGTAACTCCTGGCGCCGCGGGCGCCCGGCGCCTCTTCGATGCAGCCAGTACGCCTAGAGGCGAGCGGCCGGCGGATTGGACACGGCCAAATACCTGGCCTCGAACAGATCCCGAGGCAGCGGCCTGCTGACCAGAAAGCCCTGCATCTCGTCGCAGTTGAGCAATCGGAGCAGCCGCGCTTGCTCTTCGGTCTCCACTCCCTCCGCAACGGCGATCAGCTTCAGCGAGTGAGCGAGATTGATGATGGTCGATACCAGCGCCAGTCCTTCGGGCCCCACCGCCATCTCGATCACGAAGGAGCGGTCGATTTTCAGGGTATGCACCGGCAGCCTTGCAAGGTAGCTTAGGGAGGAGAAGCCCGTGCCGAAATCATCGATCGCAATGTTCACCCCCAACTCGCGGATCGCGCGCAGGCTCGCAATGCTCGACCTGATGTCCTCCATAATGACGCTTTCCGTGATTTCCAATTCCAATCCGGCGGCGGCCTGCGGCTCGGTGCCTAGGGCCTCCTTGACCTCCTCGACAAAATCCCTGGTGCGCAGTTGCCGGGGAGACACGTTGACGGCGATGCGCACGGCGCGAAGGTCCGCTTTGCGCCATCGCTGATAGTCCGAAATGGCCTCGCTGAGCACCCAGCGGCCGACGTCGTGGATGAGACCGGTTTCCTCCAGTATGGGTATGAACCGATCCGGCGGAACGAGTCCGGTACGGGGGTCGTTCCAGCGCAGCAGCGCCTCGGCCCCGACGAGCCGGCCGGATACGAGATTGATCTTGGGTTGGTAGTGGATCGCGAACTCCTTTCGCTCGAGCGCCTGCCGCAGCTGATTTTCCAGGGTCAGCCGCCCTGCCACCGACGCCGTCATCTTCTGCGCGTAGCACAGATAACGGTCTCCGGTTCCCTTCGCCTTTTTAAGGGCGGATTCGGCATTCCTGAACAAGGTGTCGGCGTCCGACCCATCGTCGGGAAACAGCGCCACGCCGACCTTGGCGGATATGCGCAGTACCGCGTCATCGAGTCGAAAGGGATGCGCGGCGAAGGATTGCATCGTCTGCTCGAGCAGGCGCACGACTTCCCCGACCTTCTCGACGCCGGGCAAGACGACGGCGAAATGGTCCGCGCCCACGCGGGCCAGCAGATTCGCATCCCCCACATTGACTGTCAGCCATGCCGCAACCTGCTTGAGGAGCGCATCCCCCGCCGCCCTGCCGAGGCTGTCGTTGATGTTCTTGAATCGTTCCAGGTCGATCAGATACAACGCCAGCATGCGCTTCTCGCCATGGGCTCCGCGGATGTACTGGGCGGTGCGTTCGAGGAACAGGCTCCTATTGGCAAGCCCGGTGAGTGCGTCGTAGTAGGCGAAGTAATCGAGCTTTTCCTGCTTGTCGATATGATCGATAGCGAAGGCGATGTCCCCGGTCAGTTCGGTCAAGAGCTTCAATTCGCCGTCGTGAAAGAATTCCGGCTCGCCGGCGTAAAGGCCCACCACCCCGACCACGTCGTCTTCGACGATGAGAGGGAACATCGCCATCGAGCGAATGCCCGATTTCAAATGTTTTTTGGAGAACAGCACATCGGTATCGTTTTCCAGGTCGTTGGCCAAGATCGGCTTTTTTTCCCGGATCGCGCGCGCTGCCATGGTGTTGCCGAGCGGCGTCTCCTCCTGCAGCGAAAATTGGTCGCGCACGAACGTCAGAAACTCCTCATCGGCGCCGAGGGAGGCGACGGGAATGATTTTCATCAGAAGCCGGTCGACCATCCCTATCCAGATCATGCGAAACTCGCCCTCGCCTGTCGCGAGGCGGCAGGCCTCGGTGAAGAGTTCGTGTCGATTGCGCACCCGAACGATGAGGGTGTTGATTCCGCTCAGCATGGCGTGCACGCGGTTGAGGTGCATGATCCGGTTTTCGGCTTCCTTGCGCTCGGTGATATCGCGCACCAGCACGACGATGGTCCAGCGGCCGCCGGAAAGCTGCGCGTGCCGCCGTATTTCCACCCACACATTCGAGCCGTCCCGGTCCCTGCGCAGCAATTCCTCGGGCTTCGCCGGCACCCCGCTGGCAATCAACGCGTCGTATCGCTTCTCGAGTTCCTCGTTTGTTACCCCTGAGATGTGCGCGGCCGGCAGCGCCAGCAGGCCGGCGCGGGTGCGGGCCTGAATGCGGCACGCGGCCTCGTTGACGTGCACGAAGCGCATGGTCGAGCGGTCGACCAGATAAATCGCATCCCCGGTGGCGTCCATCGCGGCAACGAAACGCCGCAGCGTGTCCTCTCCGCGCTTCTGCTCGGTGATGTCGACATGCATCACCACGACGCCCTTGGGGTGATCGTGCGCCAGCGGCGTGATCGTCAGCAAGAACCAGCGCCGTTCCCCCCGCGTCTTGCCGACATACTCCATCGAGAAGCGCTTCGCCACGCCCGCCAGCACCGACCGGATGCCCTCTGCCGCCTTGACGGCATCTACCGAGCCGCGGCCGCGCGAGGCACCGAGGGCTTCGACATAGTTGACGCCGACGTCGTAGTCGGCGCCGTGGAATACGCTGGCGCCGGACGGCAGCCGCCACATGTCGTTGACGGCGACCACATGCCCTGTCAGGTCGAGAACCGCGATGTGCGCCGGAAGCGCATTGAGAATGGCTGCCTGCTTGGCGGCGCCGATATCGCGCAATTGATTCTGCGCCCGCTGCAGCATGAAGGAGCGGCCTTCGCGGTCCGACACCGTATCGACTTCGCCCGCGGTCAACTGGTCGAGGCGATGATCCGCCTCGCGCAGTTGCTTGATCACCACGGAAATCTCTTCGCTGTCCTCGTCCGGAATCGGCGGCTCGGAACTCATGACGCGCCGGTCAACCCTAAAGTCTCCAAAACCCGCTGCGTCTGGCTGAGACTGCCCACGATTCTTCTCGCGGGAAGCGGAGACAGTTTGAGCAGAGTGGGCGTCATGCGTACACCCTCGGCCAGGGCGCGCTTCGGATGCTGGAATACATTGACGATTTCGATTTCATACCGCCCGGCTAGGTGCGCCTTGCACAGCGCGTTCAAATTGGTCACGGCCTGCGCCGAATTGAGCGTGTCGGCTGCCACGTACAGCCGAAACTTGAATATGGTTCGCTTGCTCATTAACCTGTTACTTCCGCCGAGGCACCGCCGCGTCGCCGCCGCGCAGCTCGCGCATCCGCACGCGCCCGCGCATGATCTCCGCCTTGCGGCTGGCCGTGGTACGTCCCAGAAGCGTCTGTTCGACTTGCTTCGCGATCAATTCGGTCTGCACCGCCTTCATTCTGACTTCGAGCTCGGCTTGCTGCGCATCCAGGGTGACCCGCTTGAGTTTTCCGGCGACTTCCGCCACCTCGTTCGCCACGCGCTCGGCGCTCTCCTTTTGCCAGCGCATGGTGCCCATCAATACCTCGCCGCCCGCCGTGAAGATGTCGGCCAGGGTCACTCCTTCATCGCTCAGGATCAATTCGCGCACCTGGTTCGAATGCGCCGTGCCGCGCGATTTGATGATGGACATGCCGCGATTGCGCTCACCGGCCTGCACCAGATAATTCAGATGGATCCAGGTATCCGCCAAAGTCGAAATATGCATCGGTGTGTCGGTTTCCGTCCGGCCGGAAAGCTCGTTCAGCAGGCTGGTGCAGACCAGCGTGATCCGCTCTGCCTTGGACCAATCGATGAGGCGCTCGGCGACGCCGTGCGCGGTCAATTCGTTTCCGGATTTGGACAGCGCCGAGACCGGATCAATGACGAGGCAACGGGCCCGGTGCGACGCGGCGAATTCCTTGATGCGGGCCAGGCACATTTCCGCGCTGCCCGTGATCGTCCGCGCCGACACCATCCGCAACAGGCCGATTTTCACGTAACGGTCCAGTCTTATCCCCACCGAGCGCAGGTTGCGGATCACTTCAGTGCCGTCCGAATCGAAACTGGCGAACACGGTGCGCTCGCCGCGCCGGCAGGCGGCTTCGGCAAAGGCGCCGCTCAGTGTGGTCTTGGCGGTACCGGGAAAACCGGTGATCAAGACGCAGGCCGCCCGGTAATATCCCCCTCCCAGCATGGTATCCAGCCGCTTGACGCCGCTGGTCACGCGTTCATTGGTCACATCGGCATCTTCGCGGCCGAGCAGCCGCACGATGGCGACGTCGAATCCGGACTTGCCGATGACGAAGGGAGATTCGTTTTCGTCGAAGCTCGAACCGCGATATTTCTGCACCCGGAGATTGCGTTGCGATACGCCGAGGACGACGGCATGGTTCAGCACCACCGAGCAATCCACCATGAACTGCATGAACCCATAGGGTTGCTGGGTGATGGAATTCGGTTCATCCGCCGACGCCTTCAGGGTGACGACGCAGGTCAATTCACGGGCCAGCAGCCACTCGTGCAGCCGGTACACCTCGCGCCGTCTGGCGGCAAGATCCGGCAGCAACGCCATCACGATGTCGAGCGCATCGAACACAATGCGGCGAGCTTTGGTTACTTCCAGCTGGGCTTCCAGTCCGGCGAGCATGCCGCACAGATCGAAGTCGCCGGATTGCACCAGGTCCGGAGCCGGCTGGGCATCGACGAACAGCAATTTTTCCGGCGCAGCTCGGTGAGCCGCCAATCGAAGCTCTCGGCATTGGCGACGATGCGCTTGGAGGTTTCCTCGAAGGCGACGAAAATTCCGGGTGCCTTGTAGAATCGCGCACCGTTGACGAGGAATTGCAGCGAGAATATGGTTTTACCGGAACCGGGGCCGCCTACGATCAGCGTCGTGCGGCCTCGAGGAAGTCCGCCGCGGCTGATTTCATCGAATCCGGCGATCCCGGTGGGTGCCTTCCGTGGTACCGCTGCGGCGGGAAAGCGATCGGGTGTCATAATGTTTCCTTTCCCTAGGATTGCGTGCAAGAGCCACGCGCCTTCCCGGCATAGATCGATTTAGATGCTACGCCCGGCTCCCACGGTTTGTTTCGCGGTTTGCCGCACGGCGTTGCAGGGTCGGCGCATTCGGCGCCGACCCTGCAACGCGAACGAATGCAAACCCTTAACCGCCGCGGGATGCGATTGCCCCGCCGCCATCCTGCCCGATCACCACTTCGACGCGGCGATTGAGCTGCCGTCCTCCGGATTCGGTGTTGCTCGCCACCGGGTAGGCCTTGCCGTAACCCTGGCTCGAGATGCGCGACGCATCGACGCCGCGCATCCGCAGCGTGGATTTGACCGCGTCCGCGCGGCGTTGAGACAGGTCCAGATTGTATGAGTCGGTACCGATGCTGTCCGTAAATCCGTCGATTTGCACCAGACGATCGGGATGATCGGCGAGAAATTGAACCAGCCGGTCCAGATTGCGTGCGGCGCCAGGATTGAGTTCCGCTTTTCCGGTGTCGAACAACACATCGCCCAGGGTCAGCACCAATCCTCGATCGGTGGGTTTGGCTTTGAGTGCGTCCACTTCCGCCTGCAGCCGAGCCGACTTCTCGTTGGCCGCATCGCGTGCGATGGCGGCCTGATCGCGCGCGTCCTTGGCAGTATCGATTTCGTGCGTGCGCGCAGCGAGCTGTATCTTGTCGCGGTCGGTCTGTCCAGCGGCGACACGCGCATCATCGGCCTTGGCCGATGCCTTGAGTTCGGCCAAGCGGGCGGTCTGCGTCGCCAGGTACGCCGGCTGCACCACTCCCGCATCGTCGTGATGCATGGCTGCGGAGTCGGCTACGGCCAACTCTTTCTTCGCGGCGTCCAGGTCGAGCGCGGCATACTTGGCCACATTGGGATCCGCTTCCGCCGTTTGCACCATGGTGCGCGCATTCTCCAACGCGACGTTCGGCCTCGGTGTCGAGGCACAAGCCGTCAACAGTGCGGCAATGCCCATTCCCATCAATAGTTTCGTATTCATGTGCGTTTTCCTTATTGCGCCGGTTGCGAAGTGCGCTGCGACTCTTGGCGAAGCGCCTGCATGCTGGCGTCGAACTCCAGAGCGGCCTTGCGGGATTTCTGCTGCTGTGCCGATGCCTCGGCGACCTGCGCATCGATGTTGGCCTGCTCGGCCAGGACCGTGGCGGGCTGCATGTCATGGTCGGTGTTTGCCTTTTCCGCACGGGCCAATTTGTCGCGCGCTTCCGCAAGCTCGACCGGCGCCGCCTGAGGTGCGCCGGACTGCTCGGCACGCTGGACCGAAGCCTTTGCGACGGCGATTTTCTCATCCGCCACCGGACTGCTGGCACACGCCGCCACGCCCATGCCGACCGTGACCGCCGCCAGCACGAGCATCCTTCGATTCAGCCGCGAGAGATTCTTATCCATGTTCAATACCTCTGGGGGGGAGAAAATCAAGCCCAGTGGTAAAGTAGACTTTATCGGGGCGTTCGGTCGGTACGCTGACGTACAGATGCCCCGGTCAGGTCGGGCTACCCTTGAACCTCGGAATTTTTTGTGCGCCTTTGCTTAGACCAGCGCAGGCTTCTTGCTCTCCAGCCTATTCTGAGAATGTCCGAACAAGGCTTCGATCGCCTCGCCCATCATGATGCGGGACCTCGTACCGGCGAAGGAAAGCTGATCCGGCTATACGGCCATTGCCCGCGGCAGCAAGCGGTCGTACTCCTGCTTGACCACCGCGTAGCATTCGCAGGTGCGGCTCTCGAGCCCGGCACGATCCAGCACCGTGATATGTCCGCGCGCATATCGAATCAGTCCCGCCCTTTGCAGCTTCAGAGCGCCCTCCATCACGCCTTCGCGGCGCACGCCGAGCATGTTCGCAATGAGTTCCTGGGTCATGATCAGTTCGTCGCCCTTCAATCGATCGAGACTCAGCAACAGCCATCGGCAAAGCTGCTGATCCAGCGAATGATGCCGGTTGCACACCGCGGTTTGCGCCATCTGCGTGAGCAAAGCCTGCGTGTAGCGCAGCAGCAAGTGCAATACCGGGCCGCCTCGATTGAATTCGGCTTTCATGATATGCGCTTCGAGCCGGCATCCAAGGCCCCCGCTTTGCACGACGGCCCGGCTGGGCGTGGACTCTCCGCCCATGAACAAAGAAATGCCGACGATGCCTTCGTTCCCGACCACCGCGATTTCCGCGGAGGCGCCGTTTTCCATGACATAGAGCAGGGAAATGATGGAGGTGAGGGGAAAATACACAGAGGTCAGCGCGACACCCGGCTCATAGAGCACTTGACCCAGCGGCATGTCGACCGCTTCGAATAAGGGCGCCCACCGGTTCCATTCCGCTTCCGGCAGGGAAGCCAGGAGTTGATTCTGCCTGAGATCCTCAGATCTCATGGAAGGAGCCACTCGTGCGCATGCCGTCGAGCGGCGTTTGCAGGCGGGGTTTTATTTGCGTATTAACTTCACGGCCTCCCGGACATGCTGTCCCTCAAGTTTAAATTTGGGCGGGCACCTAATGCAGTTCCCTGACCTACGTCCCTGCGCCCGGAAACGTCGCGATTGCGGTCGAACCGGCGCGCAAGCGGAAGCCTATCACAGGTTTTCGGGAACGACTGTTCGATAGCGTACTTAGAGGTCGCTGCTTCGCAGCAACGCGTACGCCGTCATCGCCGGATAGGTCAGACGTTGAGCGCCCGATGAGTCGAAGTCGCGCCGTCGAAATCGCGGCTCTTTGCAACCCGCCAGCTTCCCGTTCCCGCAGGGCCGGTCATCGGCCACGCGTTGACGATTCCTTCGATGTCGGCCGCCGGAACGGGTTCGCAGAAGAAGCGGCCTTGAGCACTGTCGAAGCCCGCGCTTCGCACGAAGTCCAGCATCTGCGAGGTTTCCACGCCTTCCGCGCACGCAGTCAATCCCAACGTGTGCGCGAGATCCACGATGGCTTTCACGATCACCCGCGCTTCGCGTTCGCGCGGCACGTCGGCGATCAGGGAATGGTCCACTTTAATCTCCGAGAACGGCATGCGATACAAGCCGGTGAGCGAGGATTGGCCGGTGCCGAAATTATCGAGAGACAAACCGACACCGAGAATGCGCAGGCGCGTGAACACGTCGAGCAGCAGATTTTGCCCCTCGGCATTCAAAGATTCCGTGACGTCCAGAACCAGGAACTGCGGCGGAAAATCGTTCTCCTTCAGCAGCATGCCCAGCCGTTCAGGGAATTCCCTATCCTGTACCAGCTTGGTGCTCAAATTGACGGTTATTTCGAGTTGCAGACCATGCGCTCGCCAGACGCTTGCCTGCCGTACGGCCTCGGTCATGACGAAATCGGTGAGATGAGACATGAGGCCGTTGTCCTCGACCGCGCCCAGGAAATGGCCGGGCTGCAGCAGGCCTCGGCGCGGATGCTGCCAGCGCACCAATGCTTCGACCCCGCGCATTTCCACGCGGCTCGCGGCGAGGGCCAATTTCGGCTGATAAACCAAGGTCAGCTCGTGTTCGGCGAGCGCTTGTTCCAATTCTTCGCGCGCGACCGGCGGAGCGACCGCGAGCTGCCGGGTGAGTATTCTTTCCATGTCGATGGTGTCGAGAGGCCGGGCGGCAATGCCCAGCACCGGAAGTCCGCGCGACTCGGCGGCCCGCTTCACGCTGGCAAGAATGCGCGCGCTGTTCGAACCCACGAGGAGGGTCGCCGGCCGTGAATGATGGTGGGCGAGGACATTCATCAGGGCGAGACAGTCGATATCGGTGCGGTCCACGGCGAGGATCGCGAGCGTCGGACGGCGCCTGACGAGCAACTCGTGCAAGGCATCCGCCGTGTCGGGCTCCATGTGATCGCAGCCCAGGCGATCCGCCATCTTGCACAGCATCGCCCTGCAATCGGGATCCGGCTCCAATATCAGTATCAGGTCGCTCGATGGCTGCATAAATCTGCGCCTCATTACGCAGCGGCAAACAATGCATGGATGCCGTCATTAGCACTTAAAATGACATAACGTGCTACGACTTGAGTCGCAATACCGGCACCCTCCAACCGGCGGCCGCCTATTACGGCCCGGCGACGCCCCGGAGGAAACGGCCGCCGCTGTGTGGGCTATCGCACGGTCTGGGACGCCCTCGCCTGTTTCAATGGCGAGTGTCCCGCACGGATCGCAGAATTCCGCCTCCTCATCGCCGCCCCTGGTCATTGATTGCGCGTTGCATCATTGCCACAATGGCACCGGTCGCGGCCCTGGCCGACGATCCCGCACCCATGTTTTCGTTCGGCGGCTTCGGAACCCTCGGCGTCGTCCATTCCAGCCAACATTCGGCGGATTTCACCTCTTCATCCGCGGAAGCCCTCGGCGCCGGCTACACGCACGATTGGAGCGCCGCGGTGCAAAGCATCATCGGCGCGCAGGTCGCCGCGAATCTGACCCCGAAGCTCTCCGCGGTGCTGCAGGTGATCTCGCAGCAAAATTACGACGCCAGTTTTCGGCCCCATGTGGAGTGGGCCAACCTCAAGTACCAATTTACGCCCGACTTCAGCCTGCGCGTCGGACGCACGGCGCTGGGTTTGTTTTTCGTCGCCGATTCGCGGAACATCGGTTTCGCCAATCCCTGGGTACGTCCGCCGATCGAACTCTACAGCATGGTCTCGGTCACGAGCAGCAACGGAATCGACGCGAGTTATCGCCTGCACATGGGGGCGGCCAGCGATACCTTTCAAGTGACCGTCGGCCGCGCGGATTATAAATATCCCGTCCCGAACAGCAATGCGTCCGGCGATGCCAAGATCAAAAACCAGATTTCACTGGTTGATACCTATGAGCGGGGCTTTGCCACCCTGCGCTTGAGTTATGACCGCGCGCACGTGACCATCCCGGCGTTCACTCCGCTGTTCGATGCGTTTAGCGAGTTTGGGCCGGAGGGAATTGGAATCGCCGATCGCTACAACATCAACGATCGGCTCATCAACTATTACGGGATCAGCGCGAACTACGATCCCGGCGCATGGTTCGTCATGGCCGAATGGGGCCGGGTCGATTCCCATTCGATATTGGGCGATACCAAAGGCTGGTATGTGAGCGGCGGCTATCGAGTCGGAAAAGTCACGCCCTTTGTCACCTACGCGCAGGTGAGACCCGATAGCAACACCTTCGATCCCGGACTCAATCTATCGAACTTACCCCCCTACTTGGCCGCCCCGGCAGCGGCCCTCAATGCCGCTCTCAATGCGACGCTGTCCAAGGTTGCGTCCCAGCGAACGGTGTCGGCCGGCGCGCGCTGGGATGTCATCAAGAACGTCGATCTGAAACTGCAATTGGATCACACCAACCTCGGGGCCAATTCCCAGGGCTTCCTCACCAATACGCAACCGGGCTTTCGGCGCGGCACCGGCTTCGATCTCATCAATCTCACGGTCGATTTCGTGTTTTGACCGGATCCACCTTGACGACCCCGGCCAAACTCTCATTGCAATCGCTGGCACTCACCCTGGGACTGATCGGTTCCGCTGCCAGCGCCGACGTCGTTGCGGTGGTCTCGTCCAAGAGCACGGTCACGAGCCTGACCGTCGCTCAAGTCGCGGATATCTTTCTCGGGCGGATGAGCCGGTTCCCGAACGGCACACCGGCGGTGCCGGTCGATCTCAGCGACGGTTCGGCCGAGCGCGATGAATTCTACGTCAAGGTGGCCGGTAAAACGCCTGCCCAGGTGAAGGCCTACTGGTCGAAGATCATATTCACGGGTCGCGGGCAGCCCCCGAAAGCCGTGCCCAATGATTTCGACGTGAAGAAGTACGTCGCCGCAAACCCGGACGCCATCGGCTACATCGAAGAAAAAATGGTGGACGACACCGTCCGCGTACTGCGGTGATCCTCAAAGCGGCTTCAATCCCAAGCGCTCGCCGATATAGGTGATGCCTGCCGCCTGGCCCAGCAGCAACTGGGTGGACTCCGCGGCGCCCAGTGGCCGTTCGAAGTAAAACCCCTGCAGCTCGTCGCAGGCGTGGATCTTCAGAAACTCTGCCTGCTCCCGTGTTTCGACTCCCTGGGCGACGACCGTCGCGCTGAGACTTTTCCCGATGGCGATGATGGCTCTCGCCAGTTCCGTTTCGGCGGCGGGACCCGCAATGCCCCGGATCAGGGAGCGGTCGATTTTGACGGTGTCGAGCGGGAACTGCTGCAGGGCGGCCAATGAAGAATACCCGTTGCCGAAATTATCGACGGCTATCCGGATCCGCAGCGCCTTGAGCGCCGTCAAGATCCGCAGCGTTTTCTCTACGTCTTGGATGAGCAGGCTCTCGTCGATTTCGAGTTCCAGGAGATTGGCGTCCATCCCGGTCGCCTTCAATATGGATGTCAAGTCCTCGATCAGGCTCTCTTCGCAGAACTGACGGGCCGTCAGATTCACGGCAATGTTCAGCGGCGGCAGACCCCGCAATTGCCAATCGACGTTCTGAATACACGAGGCCTTCAGTACCCATTTTCCGATCGGCACGATCAAGCCGGTCTCCTCGGCAACGGCCAGAAATCGTTCGGGCGCGATCATGCCGAGATCCGGATGCTGCCAGCGCAGCAGCGCCTCCATTCCGGTTACCCGGCCGCTGGTGATATCCCGTTTCGCCTGGTAAAGGAGCCGAAACTCATCGCGTGCCAAGGCATGACGCAAGCTCGCCTCCAGCGTGAACCGCTCCAAGTAGTCGACATCGCGTGTTTCCGCGTAGAACCGGATATTGTTCTTTCCGCCCTCCTTGGCTTGATACATCGCGATGTCCGCATTCTTCGTCAGCGTCAGCTCATCGGTGCCGTCTTTCGGATACGAACTGATCCCAATGCTTGCCGTGACTCGAAACTCCTGGCCGACGAGCGTGAACGGCATGGCTACGGCGCCGAGTATTTTATGGGCAACGGCAGCGGCGCTGCCGACGCCCTCCAGTTCCGGCAGCAGTACCACGAACTCATCTCCGCCCAGGCGGGCGACCGTATCGCTGTCCCTCACGCAGCCCCTGAGGCGCAATGCCACCTCCTGCAGCAATTGATCCCCGGCTTCATGGCCCAGAGAATCGTTGACTTGCTTGAAGCGGTCGAGATCGAGAAAAGCCACCGCCAGGGTTCGCGAGTAGCGCCGTGCCTCGCTGATGCTTTGATTCAGCAAACGGCTGAACATGCTGCGATTCGGAAGCCCCGTCAGTCCATCGTGGTATGCCAGGTATTCGACGCGTTCGGCATGCACGAAATTCGCCTCGCGTTCGCGCAGCCTGCTCTGCAAGAGCTGCCAGCTCGTGCGCCCCAGCAGAGTGGACAGCACCACGATCAGCACGCTGGCAATGGCGGCCCAGTTGATGTAGTCCGTCCTGTCGCGCCGCGCGCCGGCCAATTGCTCATCCACGCCGAGCCCGGCCACCACCGCGAGCGGAAACCCGTATAGCTCGCGCGCACGAACCCAGCGGTGAATCCCGTCTTTCTTGCCGATCGACATCTGAGGGTCCGCGGGCGCCGCCTCCGAGGCCGCAACGACCACTGCGTAGTCGGCCACGTCGCCGTAGCTGACCGAGTTCCCCGTGCGCCTGACCCGGAATGTACCGTCGGCTCCCATCAATCCAAGAACTCCATGCTCGCCCAAGCTCGAGACCTCGTACCCGCTGACGAAGTAGGCTGCGTCCACGGCAACGATCGCCACGCCATCGAACCCGCCGTTCGGCGCATTGAGCCTGCGGCTGAAGTGCAATATCGAATCCTCGCCGGCGCCGCGCAAGGCCTGGCCCACGAAGAAGGAATCATTGTCGCGCTGCCTCAGAAAATAGTCGCGCTTCCCCACCCCCGTGCCCCGATAGGGCCGCGTACTGTCGGTTATTCCGCCCTGGGCGTCCGTCGTGCTGACGACGAACAACAAATCTGCCGGGAGCAGCCCGCTATCCTTGAGCTTTGCGAGACTCACGGCGCCGGCGCCGCGGTCGTGCCAGAACTTGACCAGATTCAAGGTCTGATCGATATCGCGCAAGGCTCGCACCACCTGCGCCTCGTACGTATCGAGAATTTCACCGCTCGACGCTGCGGCGGCATGCACCGCGGCGGCCTGCCTGACCCTCGCGATCTCGAAGGTCATTGCCCACACGGCTGACAACAGCAGGAGCGCGGTAAGCGGAAAAAGAAATTGCGGCTCGGTTATCCGGCCGATGCCCGCAAAGCTATGGTTCGACATTGGCGATCAGGCCCAAAGTGTCGAGCACCCGCTGGGTCTGGCTGAGTGTTCCCACGATCCTTCTCGCCGGCGACGGCGACACCTTCAGAAGAGTCGGCGTCATGCGAATATCCTCGTCCAAGGCGCGCCGCGGCTCGCGGAAAACATCGACGATCTCGACTTCATGCCGGCCCGGCAGGTACTCTCGACACAATGCGCCGAGATTGGCGATCGCCTGAACCGAGTTGAGCGAATCCGCCGCAACGTAGAGGCGGAACTTGAATATCTTGCGCTGGCTCACGGCCCGATCACTTGCGCTTCGGCGCCGCCGCATCGCCCCCGCGCAGTTCGCGCATGCGCACGCGGCCGCGCATGATCTCCGCCTTGCGGCTCGCCGTGGTGCGCCCGAGCAGCGTTTTCTCGACCTGTTTGGCGATCAGTTCCGTCTGCACCGCCTTCATTCTCACCTCGAGTTCCGCCTGCTGGGCGTCCAGGGTGACGCGCTTGAGTTTGCCCGCAACCTCCGCGACCTCGTTTGCCACTCGCTCGGCGCTTTCCTTTTGCCAGCGCATCGCGCCCATCAAAACCTCGCCGCCTGCGGTGTAGATGTCCGCCAAGGTGACACCTTCATCGCTCAAGATCAACTCGCGCACCTGATTCGAATGGGCGGTTCCCCGCGATTTGATGATGGACATGCCGCGGTTGCGCTCCCCGGCCTGGACGAGATAGTTCAAGTGGATCCACGTATCGGCCAGGGCCGACATGTGCAGCGAGGTATCGTCTTCGTCATGCCCGGAGATCTCATTGCAGAGGCTGGTGCACACCAGGGTGATGCGCTCGGCTTTCGCCCAGTCGATGAGCCGCTCGGCGACGCCGTGCGCCGTCAATTCGTTGCCGAACTTGGCCAGCGCGGATACCGGATCGATCACCAGGCAGCGCGCCCCATGCGCCCTCGATATGTCCTTGATGCGCACCAGGCACATTTCCGCGCTGCCATTGACGGCCCGCGAGGACACCATGCGCAGCACTCCGCTCTTCACGTAGGGATTGAGCTTGATCCCCACCGACTCCAGGTTGCGGATCACCTCGCTGCCGTCCGAATCGAAACTGACGAACAGGGTGCGCTCGCCGCGCCTGCAGGCCGCTTCGGCGAAGGCGCCGCTCAATGTGGTCTTGGCAGTCCCGGGAAAGCCGGTAATCAGCACGCAGGCCGCGCGATAGTAGCCGCCGCCCAGCATGGTATCGAGGCGCTTCACCCCGCTGGTCACCCGCTCATTGGTCACCGCGGCATCGACGCGGCTGAGCAGGCGCACGATCGCGACGTCGAAGCCCGTTGCGCCGATCACGAACGGAGATTCGTTTTCATCGAATTTCGAACCGCGGTACTTCTGCACCCGGAGATTTCTCTGCGAGACTCCAAGCACCACGGTGTGATTCAAAATGACGGAGCAATCCACCATGAAGTGCATGAATCCGTGGGGCTGCTGAGTCACGGAGTGCAGTTCGTCGGAGCCCGACTTCAATGTCATGAGGCAAGTCAGCTCATGCTTGAGCAGCCAATCGTGCAGGCGATAAGTCTCGCGCCTTCTGGCGGCCAGATCGGGGAGCAGCGCGAGCACGATGTCGAGCGCGTCGAATACGATGCGCCGCGCTTTGACTTCCGCGGCCTGGGACCCGAGCCCTGCCAGCAGCCCGCAAAGGTCGAAGTCGCCGGATCGCTCGAAGTCCGGCCGCGGCTGGGCATCGACGAACAGCAATTTGCCGTCGGGCAACTCGCCCATTTCCCAGTCGAAACTCTCGGCGTTCGCCATGATGCGTTTCGAGGTCTCCTCGAACGCGACGAAAATACCCGGTTCGTCGAAATGGCGGGCGCCATTCACGAGGAATTGTAGTCCGAATATGGTCTTACCCGATCCCGGGCCGCCCTGCACCAGCGCCGTGCGCCCCCGAGGCAGGCCTCCTCCGGTGATTTGATCGAACCCGGCGATTCCGGTGCGCGCTTTCCTCGATGGATTCGCCGATGGCGCCCGATGCAATTTCAGGGATTTCTTGTTCAGCAATGAGCGGTGAATCCCGAACCCGGCGCGTCCGGCCCGGAAAAGTCGCGCGATGGCGGTTCCAGTCTTTCGATGAGGCCGACCAGCCCGTCGATGGCGTCCCAAATGACCCGGTCGGCGTCGCGCCCATGCGATGCCGCGACCGAAACGACCGCAAGTTCCAGCGCGCGAGCGGCCTTTGAAACCGCGGCGAGCTCAAAAATGGCAGCCGTGCCGCTGATCCGGTGGGCACGGCTGCCTAACTCACTCGTTATGTGCATCCTGCTCGGGTCGCCGCGCTCGAGTCCCGCGCCGAGAGCGACGAGCAGTATCCTCTCGTTCTTCAGCCGGATGCAGAAAGTATCCCGAAGCTCATCGAATCCTTCTTCCGCCGACCGACCCTTCGCGTCGGCTTGATCGGCACTAGTTGGTTTCATTTTGCTTCACCTTGCGTGATTCGACATCCAAGAGGTCCGGGTTCATGACGGCCGCCACGGTGACGCGGTTGCCGCCGAGATTCTTGCTGGCGTATAAGCCCCGATCCGCGGCGCGCAGCAGATGCTCGATCCGCGACACGCTTTCGATTTCGTGCGCCGCCTCGACCGCGGTGACGCCGACGCTGGCTGTGAAATGCACCGGTCCGGCGTGGGTCGAGACCGGCGTCTGCGTGTATGCCTGACGCAGCTTCTGCGCCACTTGATTTGCGCCCTGCACTTTGGTTTCCGGCAGAACGATCATGAATTCGTCGCCGCCCACCCGCGCAAGCCAATCGCTGGCATCGCGGATGCAGCAGAGCGAACGGGCAACGAAGGCCCGGAGCAGTTCATTGCCCGCCTCGTGTCCGAAACGGTCGTTGATCAGCTTGAAGCCGTCGATATCGCAGCTCAAGACCGCCAACGGATGGCCGTAGCGGCGGCAGCGCACCAACTCACGCGGCAAGTACTTCATGAGATAGCGCAGGTTATTGGCGCCCGTCAGCGGATCGGTCACGGAAAGCCGCCAGTTCTCACGATTGCTGGCCCGCAATGAATGCTCGACATGGGTGATCCGCCTGGCGACTTCCAGGCGGGCGAGTATTTCCGCGACAGGGCCGCCCTTGACGAGATAGTCGTCGGCCCCGGCAGCCAATCCCTGCAGCAGGTCCTCTTTTCCGTCGCGGACCGACAGCAACAGCACATAAACGTAGCTGTCGCTTTGGTCGGCCCTGACGGTGCGGCACAGAGTGAGCCCGTCCATGTCGGGCATCTGCCAGTCGGTCAGCAAAACCTGGCAGGGTCGAGCGCCCATCATCCGGATGGCCTCGCTGCCCGAACCCGCCACGTCGACCTCGAAATCGGACATTCGCAAGAGCGCCGCCAGGCGCGCCCGCACCAAGTCATCGTCGTCGACGACCAGCACCCGGCAAGGTTGCGTTGCGCTCAAACGGCGCGTCAACATCGTATCGTGGAGGTCGCGGGCCGGATCGTCCAGTTCTTCCATGTGACGTTCAAGCTGCATGCAGCCCCCTGTCGAGCACACGCTCCGGTCGAAACACCGGCGCAAAGCGTGCGCCCCAGGGCATCAGCAGCAGTGCACGCGCCTCATTCGCCGGCACCGGCTTTGCCAATAAAAAGCCCTGCACCTGCTCGCAGCCCATCTGCTCGAGCATGGCGAACTGCGCTTCGGTCTCTATGCCCTCCACCAGGACCGCTACACCCAAGTCCTTGCCGAGAGCGAGCACCGAACGCACGATAGCGGCAGTCTTCTTCTCGGCAATCATGCGGTGCACGAAGGACTTATCGAGCTTCAAGCGGTCCACGGGCAGGCGGGACAGGTAGCTGAGGCTCGAGTAGCCGGTTCCGAAGTCATCCACCGCGATGTGCACCCCCAGTTCTCTCCATCGCTCGCAGCACCGGATGGCCAGCTCCGCATTGGCGATCAAAGCGCTTTCGGTGATTTCCAGTTCCAGCCGTTCGCCGGCAAAGCCGGTGCGCTCGAGAATGCGCTTGACCACATCGCAAAATTCTTCGTTGATCTGATGAGTGGATACATTGACGCTCAAACTGGGCGCGTGACCGTCGAAATCTCCCCAAGCACCGACGGTCGCGCAGGCATGCTCGAGCACCCAGGCACCGAGAGCGCAGATGCGGCCTGTCCCCTCCGCGAAGGGGATGAACACCATCGGGGATATTTCCAGCCCGTCCGCGAGAGTCCATCTCGCCAGGGCCTCGACCCCGCTGCCCTGGCCGCAATTGACCTCATACTGCGGCTGGAAGTGGACCATCAATTCCCGACGGAGAACCGCTTCGCTCAACAGTACCTCCATCGGAGGACGGTGCCTCGCCGTCCACGCCTCTTCGGGCAGCTTCCCCAGGAACAAGACATTGAGTTTGCTTTCCATTGCCTAATCCCTGGAATTTGAGCGAGAGTGCTTCGAACAGGTTAGCCCAGGGAGGAAATCGCGCGATGTAGGGCGACTGCGATGAATCACGTAATACATTTGCATCTGACACTTACCATAAGGCAAGCAATGTGAACTGCGTCACAACACCATCAATTCGTGCTCGATGGCGAGGCGAATGAGCGCCGATTTGTTGACGACACCCAGCTTCGCCATCAACCGTCCGCGGTAAGTATCGACGGTCTTGCGCGATAGCGACAGGTTCGTCGCGATGTCCGCGCTCGACGATCCGGCCACTATCCGATGCAGCACTTCCCGCTCCCGCGCGCTCAGGCACTCCATCGGACTCTTGTCGAATGTATTTCCGAGAATGCGGTCGATGAGCAGCGGCGTAATTCCGGGACTGATGAACGGTTTTCCCGCCATCACCGTGTGCACCGCGAGCACCAACTCAGAAGCCGCGGCATCCTTGACGACATAGCCTCGCGCCCCCGCCCGCAGAGCGCGGCGAATGTGTTCGGTGCCGCGGCACGCGGACAGCACAATAACGACGGTCGAAGGATGAAGGGTGAGAATGCGTTGCGTCGCGTCGGCGCCGTTCATGTCGCTCATCATCAAGTCCATGATGATCAGATCGGGCCTGAGCTCTTCGGCGGCGTGAATTGCTTCGGCACCGTTGCGCACCGATCCTACCACCTGCAATCCGCTCTCCCGTTCGATGAGAATCTTCAGCGCCTCACGGACGATGCCGTGATCGTCAACGATCAGAATCCGAATCAAGGGAGATGCTCCCGTGCGATCCACGCTTTGTCCTCCTTGCATCATGATCGTCGAATCCGATACTACGCATCGATGGGCGCTGCCACAGTGTGCCAGCGTACATAAGGATTGCGGACTGCAAAATCCTTGAGCTATGTCCGCTATCGCTCGCACCGGGCGCCATGAACCTTGCGGGAGGGTACGGCACGGCGTAGTCTCGTTCGCACTTCGAATGAACGGAAGCGATTCCCACCGGCATGGATCTGCGAAAAACATTGGCAGCTGCGCGCATCGACCCGCCGCGCGACACGGTCGAACAGTTGATGCAGAGGGTGGTCGAGGCCGCGCCCTGCGGCATGGTCATGATCGATGCGCATGGCGAAATCCTGCTCGTCAATCTGCAGGCCGAAGCCATGTTCGGATTTACCCGGGCCGAATTGGTCGGCAGTTCCCTGGAGATTCTCCTGCCCGAGCGCTTTCGGGCGGCTCACGACGCGCACCGGCAGCGTTTCTCCTCTGCCCCGTCGATCCGGCAAGTGGGGGTGGGCCGCGATCTGACGGCGCGGCGCAAGGATGGATCGGAGTTTCCGGTGGAAATCGGACTTAATCCGGTACCGGGCGACGAGAGGGGCCTGGTGTTGGCGGCCATCACCGACATCACGCGCCGCAAGGCCATGCAGCTCGAACTACGGCAGGCGAACTCGAACCTGGAGGAATTCACTTACGCGGCATCGCACGACCTGAAGTCGCCGCTGCGGGGGATTTCGGACCTGGTCGAATGGATAGTCGAGGACCTGGGAGGCGCGGAACCTCAGGAAGTCTCACGCAACCTGGGACGGGTGCGGGATCGCGTGCGTCGGCTCGAGGGCGTCATCGACGACCTGCTGGCGTACGCGCATGCCGGGACGACATTCTCCGATGCGGAACAAGTGGATCTGGAACGGCTGGTCGCCGACATTCTCGAGCTTCTGCCGCGGCCCGCCGGCTTCAATGTGACGGTGAAGATCGATGCAAAGCCCTTCATCACGAACAAGACTCCCCTGGAAAGCGTACTGCGCAATCTCATCGACAACGCGTTCAAGCATCATGACCTGCAAAACGGCGAGGTCGCGATACGGGTCGAAGACGTCGGCCGCTATTGCGTGTTCACGATAGCGGACAACGGCCCCGGGATTCCGCCGGCCTCGCAGGAACGGGTGTTTCGGATATTTCAAACTCTCGCGAATGAGTCGAACACCCATTCGGGTATCGGCCTTGCGTTGAGCAAGCGCCTGGTCGAAGCCCATGGCGGGTGGATCAAAGTCGATTCCGCGGCAGGAGCCCGCGGAACGGCATTTCATGTCTGGTGGCCCCGATTTCAATACCGCAAGACCGCCGATACATCGGGCGGCCTGTAGGCGTCATCGCCCGCGGCGCACGAACCTTTGCTGCAAGCCGTCGTGCAGCGGCGCCGATACCGCACCGATTCGTATCCAATCGAGCGCCAGGGCACCAAAGTCTCCGTCATCCCCCTGAAGTCCCCTGCCCATCCCCTGCATCAGCCGCTGCACTTGATAGTCGCGGCGCAACGCCTCGTCTTCCGGCGGCGTTGGGATTTCGTCGTGAATCTCCCGCCGGATGCACAAGGTTCGCAGCGCCTTCTCGCGAGATTCGTCCTCGGCGCCTGAAAGGGTGCTCGCCTGCGCCAATCTGTCCTTGATCGCCTGAAGGCCGCCCTTGGGCCAGTGCGGAACGCCGGCGATGAAAGTTTCGGCTGCCTGCCGCAGGGTTTCTTGTTCGGCGGTCTCCGCATGGCCGACGACCGAACGCTCGTAGCCACGAACGTACCGGCCCGCTTCGAACAAATCATCGAACGACCGCTCGACATCGCGTCGGCGCTGCTCTGCGGCTTCCGCCTTGCATAGTTCGAGGGCGCGCTCGAATCGATCGTGAATGCCCCTTGCGTCGGTGCGCGGCATTTCGCCCACCGAATCGAACTGCGCGCGCCATTCCGGAATTTTCCGCTCCCCCTCGAGCAATGCCGGACCCGACGACGACGCGGCCCTTTCCACTTCCTCGCACAATGCGACCGCTTCCAACTTGTTCGCCTCGAGCGAGGCGGTATATTCGGCGTAAGCCTGTTGGCGCTTTTCAAAGACCGCATCGCACACTTCGCGAAACTCGCTCCATAGCGACTGATCCAGGTCTCGCGGCGCAAAGCCGGTTTCCTTCCACAGTATCTGCACCTGCTTCACGGCTTCGATCGCCTCGCGGCTATCTTCCCGCGTCAGCAGGTGCCGGGCCCGCGAGATGAGAGACCGCTTATCCGCCACATTGCGCTCGTACCAGGCATCGAGCTTGGCCTGCAGCCGGCCGATGGACGCATCGAAATCCGCCTGGACCGTCCGGTTCGCTTCGCGGTCCACCGGAAAGTAATGCCTCCACTCCTGCGGGGCCTCGCGCAATACGCCGGCCAGCAGCCGCCCGTCCGGATTTCCGCCGCCCTGCGACGTTTCGAATGCGGTCAGACGCGCGAGCACCAACTTGCGATTCTCCAAATTATCCTTCCGCACCTTCGCCTGCGCCTGGAAGTATTCCTGGCAGGGTTGGTAGGCCGAGTGAGAGGCATTCTGAAAGCGCTCCCAATCCTCGGGCGCTTCGCTCGCGATTCCCTTGCCGATGGTCCGCCACTCTTCCTGCAGCGATTTGATCTGGTCGGCCAGCACTTTGGGATCTTCCGTCGAGCCGATGAGCGATTCCATTTCTTCGATGAGCGCAATGCGTTTGGGCGCGACGGCAAAGTCCTTCCATTGCTTGAGTTCAGTCAACCGATCATCCAGCTGCTGCAATTGCCGCGTCAGATGGGCCGGTATCCCCGCAACCGCGGGCAATTTTTCATCGATGGCGCGGCGCAGACCCGCCGCCCGCTGGGTACTGCCATCGCCCAGCGCACTGTTGGCTTTGCGGATCAACCCGCCGATCTGCCGGAAGACCTGATCATCCTCAGCCGCCTTCTCGGCGCGCACCCTCTCCTCGGCCTCACGAACCGCGTCTGCTTCCCTTTTGACTTGGGCTGCCGCGTCAGCCTCGGCCAATGCGGCATCACGGGCCGCAGCGAGAACGCTTTCGCGCGCCTCACGAGCCTCACGCGCCGCTTGCAGTTCGACCTGCGCTTCGGCCTGCTCCGCGGCGAGCCGAGCCGCTTGCTGCGCAACCTGCCGCAAATGATCGGCGATCACCTCTCTGCAGCGTTCCATCGCCGCATGGGCTCTTTGCTCCAGGCCTTCGTCCGGGCGGATGGCCGCAGACTCCCAGCGGGCCCTGAGTTGACTGAAAGCGGCGGAGTACGCATCGTCATAGGCCCGATGACTGTGCCGTTCGAGCGCCGTGAGAAGCTCGTTGACCGCCTTGGCAATCTCCGCGGCATTTCTTTCCCTGGCGTTCTGCGCCTCGCATTTTTGTTTGATGATCCGGTAGACGTTTTTGTCCTTGGTTCGGACCTGTTTGAGAAGGCGTTTCAACTGCGCCGGATCCTCGAGGGCTTCGGCTGCCAATTGCCGCAGCCGGCTCGTCGCCCCTTCCAGCACGAGTTGTGCGATTTGCGCCGGCTCATCGATTGCGCCGAAATCGATGGTGCCTTCATCGATCAGTTCCGCCAGGCGTGCCTGCGCAGCCCTCTTCAGGGCTGGGGAAACCGGGGCGAAGGCCCCATGGCCCGGACCGGCTAGACCTGCCAGTCCGCGCAATTCATCGCCGTCCGGCAGTTTGCGGACCGCGGCGATTCGCAAGGCCTCTTTCTCTGCGCTCTGCGCGGCGTCCCGAACCTGCGCCGGCGAGCCGGCGTTGACCATCGCAGCACGGTCCCCCCTGTTTGGAACCGACTTGGGCGAGCGGCGAAAAAGCCGCGAAAATAGCTTCATCCGGCCACCGAAATAGCCGGTAAGTGATTGAATAACATTATAAAGATAACCTTTGGGGAAATGACTGGCGATGAATTATACCGGCGGGCCGCGGGGCGCGTAGCCTATGTCACCCGGACTTCGCGTCTCGCCGCTCTTTGGTCAATACCAAGGTCTCGAACAGATCGTAGTTCGGCGTCGGTGTCCGATCGGCCGCCGTCGCGTGATAGTAGCGAACGGTGATTGACGTTTTGCCGTCCGGAACTCCCGGGTCGAGATCAAACACTCCGATACCCTATCCGCTCTCGGTATCCCGCCGGGCGGACCAGATGGCATCTTCCACGGCATCGGCGCCTGGCTTGGCAAAGGTAGCTGCCACCGCCGAGGGCACCGGGCGGTTCGCCCGGGTGATCACCTTGGCCTGCGGTAAACCATTCGACGGATTGACACCATAGGCGTCGAGCGGCGCGCTGGTGCCGCCGCCGCCCAAGACGAGGTGAATGGTCCCGTGGCGGGTGTCGTACTTGCCGTCGGCCGGTTCGACCTGCATCGTCGGCCGCGGTTGGCAGGTGTCGACGGGGTCACCCGTCACCGCATCGCGGCCGGCATTGTGGTTGCAGCCTCGGACGGGCCAGCTCCGTTCATAGTCGTGGTCGTGGCCGCACAGCACCAGATCGACGCCATAGCGGTCGAACAGCGGCAACCAGGTCTCGCGAATGCCCTTATCGGAGCCATTGCCGTTCTTCGATGAACTCAGCGCATCTTGGTGCATCTGGACGATGATCCAATCGATACCGAAGTCCTTCGAGGCGGCGGCCAGCGTCTCCTCGAGCCAGCGCGTCTGCGCGCCATTGCTATACCCGTGAATATAGAGTGAGGTGCCGGGCACGATGGCCGCGTTGCCCGTGCTTGGCACGGGCCGCAGCGGCTCAGGGCCGGCGACGAAAGCGCCGCTGTCCTGATAGATCACGTCATCGGCCGAAAGCGAAATGAACAACGCCGAGCCCACGCGGAAGCGGTACCACAAGCCGGGGAACGAAGTGCCGTTGTGCGGCAGGGAAAACCGGGTCAGGTAGGAATTGAAACCCTGAGCGCCGTTGCCGAATTCGATCTCGTGATTGCCGGGGCACGGCATCCACGGACGGTGGGCGGCGGAGACCTGAACATTGTTCCCGAAATCAGCCCAGACGGCCGTCTGCGCCGATGGATTGAGGTTTGCGTAGCAGAGATCGCCGTTGAGCAAATGGAACAGCGGCTCGAACCGCTCCACCGCCTGTACGGCGAATCGGCTCTGCGGGGATGAGAGCACCCAGGATGTCACCGGAGTCGCCAAATCTCCGTAACTCGTCCAACGAAAGGGCGCGCGGCCCCGCGGCGCAGTGCGAAAGCTCGCCCTGAATGGCTGTCCTCGATTGCGGTCGTTGTCGGCCGTGACCGAGTAGTGGACGGCCGAATCCGCCTTCAGTCCGGCGAGCTTTGCATGATAGGTGAACACCGTCCGGCCGTTCATGCCGTCGGTATAGGTTCTCTGGACCCCGTGCACGATGAGCGTTTCACCGCCCGGGGTCTCAATGAGCGCTCGTGGATCGACTGCCTGGGCCGGCGACGCCCAAATAACGAATGCCTCGCTCGACGGGTCGTCGCCGTACGTCAGATGAATTTGCTCCGGCGTACCATCGGCCGGCGCGGCCTTCGCCGCACCCGAAAAGATCACGCCGCCTTTGCTTCATGCTGGAACACCGCCACGGCGCGATCCGAGAGTATTCTCTGCAGTTCCTCCGCGCTTCGGTTCTGCGGCGTCAGCCATGCATCCACGTGCTCGGGCTTCAGGTTGATGATGCACCGGTCATGTCCGGCCGCGGCGATGTCCGCGGGCGGCTCGTCGGTAATGGCGGCAAATCCTCGCAGGTCCGGCCCGGTCGGATCGGTCCAGTGCGACCATAGACAGGCAACCAGCATGGTCTGCGGCGGTTCGGGTGTGAACTGCAGGACCACGTTTTTTTCTTCTTCACCCGGTTCGAGTTGCCGATGTTCCATGGAGTGCAGCCGCACGTTCTCGTAAAAACTCTCGACTACCATGACGGCGTGGTGGCGGCCGAACTGCTCCGACCAGAACTTCTCCAGATTGTCCCGCCGTGCGTTGTACAAGCCCGGGAATTTCTTGTCATAGAACGCGGGCTTGCCGGCCGGCCGGCAGAAATACCGCATCGGCGTGAGAACATTCTCGCCGTCCCGTCGGATGATGACTCCCGCATAGACATTGGGAAAAATCCGATTGTCCTGCGCCCTCGGTTCGCTTCGCCTGAGTTCGCCCAGCTTGGATGACAGCGACTCGATTTTATTCGTTGCGATGCGTACGTCTTCCCGCGCCTTCTTGGTTTCCTTGGACTTCAATGACCGCTCGGCGCCCGCCAGCCGCGTCTTCTGAGAGAACAGATCCTTCTCCAGTTTCCCCGCCAGCCGCGACCGATGCTCGTCGATCGCCGCCTTGATCCGCCGCTCCTGATCGGTGGCCGGCTCATCGAAATTGGCTTCGAAACCGCGTGAGATGATCAAGCTGCTGTCATCGAGCCGCCGGAAAAACAATTTCTCCGCCTCGTCGTAATCCAGACGGATGCCGAACTGGCGGTACAGCTTGCGGACCACCTGTACGACTTGAGCGGAATAGCACATGCAGTGCAATTCTAGGCTGGCGGCCGGATGAACTCCAGCAGTTCGAGCCGACGACTGTGACGTGCAGCTGAAGCGCGGTGCCGCCCCTCATGGCCGACTTTCTGGCATTCGTCCGGTCGTAGCGCACTGTGCGACAGCTGCGGCGCCCCGTCGGTGGTCGTAGCCGCCGCTGCGGCCGCGTTTACGGCCCCGGTGTTTTGCCGGCAGCCACGGCGGCCGCAGTGGTCTGCGCGGCTGCATTTGCCTGCGCGGCCGCACTGGCCTGTGCCGCCGCATTCTGCCGGGCCTCCTGCCTGTCCCTCACTTTCTCCCGGTGGTGCTCTATCACGCATCCGGCCGCCGCGCCCGCCACCGCGTGATGGCCGGCCAAGTGTCCGACGACGCCACCGACTGCCGCGCCTTTCAAGCAGCCTTTGGCGCTTCCGATTCCCGGCAGCATGGCGAGAGGCGCAGCAATCAAAAGAGCGGCAAAGAATTTGGTCATGTCAGTTCCTCCAACCCAGGTGCCTACAAAACCCCGCGAGGCGAAAAAAGTTGCAGGCCGTGCGGCATCGCTGCTCACCCCGCACTAGAACGCGCGCTCGAAGCGCGCGAGGATTTCCACGTGCCCCGTGAACGGCAGCAGATCGAATGCGGTGAGCGCAGTGAGGCGTAGTTTGCCGCCCGACGTCAGCCGCGCGGTGTCGTCCAGGAAGGATTCGAGCCCGCAGCTCACATACAGGAATCGCTGGGGTGGGTTTTCGGCCAGGTACCCCGTCAGCTCGGGATCCAGTCCCTTTCGCGGCGGATCGGCAATCACGACCTCGGCGTCGAACGCGGCCAAGCGCGCGGCCCCGGCGGAACCCGGAACGACCGTAACCTTCTCCCGATCGGACGCATCGAGCTGGGCAAGTCCGAGTTCCAGCCCACGGAGCGAATGCGGACTCACTTCGTTCATGCGGATCTCGCCAACGCGGGGCAGTACCGATAGCCCGATGGCGCCCACCCCCGCGTAAAATTCGGCGACTCGCGCCCCGAGCGGAATCTCGGTGCCGACCCGCTCGATGATTCGTTGCGCAACCTCGAGATTATTCTGTCCGAAGGCGCCCGGTGGATAGTGTACCGCCGCCCCTCCGAAGCGTTCCACCACACTGTCGGGCCCATACCAATGCTCGAACTCGGGACCGAGAATGGTATTGGATCGTTCGCAATTGCCGTTGAACCACAAGCTGTGCAGGTCTGATCCCAGGCGCTGCCGGATCAGATCGAAACACTCCGCCAAAGGAGCCGATGACGCGCAGTTGGCCACGATCACCACCTGCGCGGTTTGGCTGCTTCGCTCCACGGTCACTTGCAGGTAGCGCGCCAGGCCCAGATGGACCCTGTCGGAGTAGCTGGTGACTCGCGCCTCGACCAGTGCACGCCGCACCACCGAGGCCACCCTGTTGATCAGGGGATGCTGAACACTGCAATTGGGAATATGGACGACGCGGTGGCTGCCCGCTTCAAACAAGCCGATCTTTGGCGAGCCCAGCCTGCCGCGAATGGCCAGCCGTGCGCGCAGCCGGAAGCCCGCCGATGGCCCGGATACCACGGCGACCGCGGGCAAGCCATGGGCACGCGCCAGTCCATTCAGCGCATCCTGCGCGGCTGGCGCGATGCCGTGCTCGCCGAAACGGGGGCAGCCGGGGCAAGGAGGCCGATGCGGACAGGAAGCGGAACTCATGGACGCACGTAGCGACATCAGTGCGCAATGAAAATGACCGCGGCGCGCAGGCCCGGCGAAGCATCGGCCAATTCAAGCCTGGCTCCGTGAACCTTGACGATGGCATTGGCGAGACTCAGTCCCAACCCGCTGCCCACGGTGGTTCGGCTCGCCTCCAGCCGGAAGAATCGCTGCAGTACCTTCTCGCGCATGCTCTGCGGGATGCCGGGACCATCGTCTACAACGCTGACAATGATCTCGCCGTTCGATCGGCAAGCGTCGATGGCGACGGTCGAGCCGCGCGGCGTATGGCGAAGTGCATTTTCGATCAAATTGGCAAACAGCTGCATCAGCAGTTCGCGTTCACCCTGCACCTGCAGCGATCCGTCGACCCTTTCCAGCAAGTGTTGCCCATTATCCTCCGCCATGGGCCCGTAGATCTCTCCAATGGTGCCCAGCAACTCGCCGAGGTCGACCTCCTTGAAAGTGGAGCGGCGCGGTCCGCCCTCCAGCTGCGCGATATGCAGCAAAGCGGCAAATATCGCCAGGATCGAATCGATTTCCATCACGGTGAGGGCGAGCGTTTCGCGCACGCTCTGCGCATCGACTTCCGGCCGGCTCGCCAGCTCCAGCCGCTGGCGCAGCCGCGTCAGCGGCGTGCGCAGATCGTGCGCAATGTCGGTGGTGACCTGCCGAAGATCCTCCATGAGCGTTTGAATGCGGTCAAGCATGGTGTTGATGCTGGCGGCCAGGTGATCCAACTCATCGCCCGGATGCGTCACGGGAAGGCGCTGCTGCAAGTCCTCCCCAACGATGTTGCGGCTGGTGTTGCTGACGGTTTCGATTCGACGCATGAGGCGGCTGCCCATCACCCAGCCGCCGGCCAGTGCCAGGGCGATGGAGGCGGCCAAGCCCCAGGCGAACGAGCGAACCACCATCTCTTCCATTTCGTTCAGCTGATGCGTGCTCCAACCGACGAACAAATAGCCGCCCGGCACGCTGAGCCCGCGTCCCCGAATGGCGGAAAAGGGCGAATGCCGAGGCCCGTGTGCTTGCGACCACTCGCGTACCCCGTCGCGGGGATCGATGGCCGGCAAGTTTCCCGCCAGCACCCCGCCGCGCGCATCCTGAAGCAGGTAATAGAACCCGGCGGGGTGGTCCGACAGTCCGTGAACCACCGAGCGCAGGCCATCGAGTCCTTGACCTCGCGTATCCGCCAAAATCTCGCCGACTTCGCTGCCGACGCTGTCGTCGATCTGATGGCGCATGAATTGCGTCGTCGAGAAGAAAATCACGCCCAGCAGAATCACGAAGCTCACGCCGGTGAGCGCCGCATACATCAGAGCGAGACGAAAGCTCGAGGTGCGAAAGACTCTAGTTCGCAGCACTGAGCATGTATCCGACGCCACGCACCGTATGGATGAGCGGAACGACGTGGCCGCGGTCGATCTTGCTGCGCAGGCGGCTGATGTGCGTCTCGACGACCGTGGTATTGGGATCGAAGTGCACATCCCACACTTTCTCGAGCAGCATCGTGCGCGTCACGGTTTGCCCCGCATTCTTCAGCAAATACTCGAGCAGGAGAAACTCCCGGGGCAGAAGTTCGACGGCCCCGCCGGCGCGAGTGACCGTTCGCGCGAGCAAGTTGACCTCGAGATCAGCGACCGCAAGCACCGTTTCGATCGCAAAACCCGGCCGCCGCCGGCCCAACGCGGCGACCCGGGCCAACAACTCCGCAAAGGAGAAGGGCTTCACCAAATAATCGTCGGCGCCGGCATTGAGCCCGTGTACCCGATCGTTCACGCCGCCGAGCGTGGTTAAAAACAAAATGGGCGTGGCGGTTCCGGCTCCGCGCAGCTTGCTCACCAGCGTGAGCCCGTCCAATTGCGGCAACATGCGATCGACGATGAGCAAGTCCCACGGCTCGTTCATGGCGCGGTGCAGCCCCTCCCGGCCGTCGGCGGCGATGCTCGTGTCGTGATTTTCCCTCGACAGGCCGTCGGCGACGAACTGCGCGGTCTCAGCATCGTCTTCGACGAGTAGGATTTTCATGCGCGTGCGGCGGATCGTAGCAGCGAATCAGTCATCGTGGCCACCGGGCGCCGAGCCCGCCAATCGGACATAGCGCTTGGCGAGCGCCGGCAAGACCAACAGGTTCAAGAGAGTCGCGGACAACAGCCCACCCAGCACCGTCACCGCCATGGGTCCTTCGATTTCTTGTCCCGGGCGGTGAAGCCCGAAGGCCAACGGGGCGAGGCCCAGCCCGGTAACCGCCGCAGTCATGAGTATGGGCACCAGGCGTTCATTCGCGCCGCGCACGACGAGGTCGAGGTTCCAAGTCGCGCCTTCGACCTCGACCAGATGCTCATAGTGCGCGAGCTGCAGGATGGCGTTTCGCGCGCTGACTCCGAAGACGGTGACCAGGCCGACGGCCGTCCCGAGCGAGATTCCCAGCCCCGTCGCCGCGATCGCCAACACACTGCCGATGAGGCTGAAAGGCAAATTGGCCAGGACCAGCCAACTATTCGCCCGCCAATGGAATGACAAGAACAAGATCATGACGATGAGTGCCAACGCCAGCCCCGAATACAGCAGCAACTCGTTGCGGGTCTTCACTTCGGCCTCGGCGGCTCCGGTGAACGCCACGAAGACATGAGGCGGCAGAACGACCGATCCGGCGATGTTCCTTTGAGCCTCTTGAACGATACGTTGCAGCGAACCGGAACCCACGTCGAAGGTGACGGAAACCAATCGCTGGCCGCCGTCGTGCTCGATGCTATAGCGATCCTGCGTGACTTGGACGTTGGCGATCTGCGACAGGGGCACGGGTCCGAGCGGCGTGGTAATCATCAGCTTCTCCAGCTGAGCCGGCTGGTGGCGCATTGCGTCCGGAAGCAGCACCACCACATCGACGGTACGCGTGCCCTGGAAGCTCTGGCCCACCTTGGCCCCGGCGTACGCCGTCTCCACCGTTTCGAGGACGTCTTGGGCCTTGAGACCCGTGGCCGCGAGCGCTTGCGGGATCAAATGGATGGAGATCGCCGGCGTGCCGCTTTGGCGTTTGAACTGCAGATCGACGATTCCCTTGATTTTGCCCAGCGCCGCGACCACCCTGTCCGCGCTCTTGTCGAGCAAGTCGAGGTCGTCGCCGAAAATCTTGATGACTACCTGGGCATTGACCCCGCTCAAGCTCTCGCTGATTCTATCGCCGAGGAAGGTGACGACCTCGCTTTGCAGGCCTGGATAGTGCTTAAGGATACCGCGGAGTTCCTCTTGGGCGGCCGCCTGATCGATGTCCGCATCGGGCTTCAATTCCACGTGGAATTCGCTTCGTTGCGGACCCCAGGTATCCTCGCTCAACTCGGCACGGCCCACCTGCTGCTCAACCGACTCCACGTAGGGCAGCGCGAGGACCTCTTTGCTGATGCGCTCGCCGACATTCAGCATCTCGGCGAGCGAGGTACCCGTGATGGAGCTGCTCACCTGCATCACGAAATGGCCTTCGCGGAAATCCGGCATGAACGTGCCGCCCAGGAATGGCAGCGCCACGCCCGCTGCAATGACCAGAACGGCGAGCACGCCGATGATGGCATTGACATGAGCGCTGGCCCTATGGACGGCCGCGCCCTGCCAGGATTTCAAGCGCCGGATCCATCGCGGCTCCGCTCGCGCGTCGTGCTGCCGCAGAAACAGCGCACACAGCGCCGGCGTCGAGGTCATGGCAACGATCAGCGACGCGACCACCGCAAGGATGAACGCCAGGGCCAGAGGTCCGACGAAGTGGCCCTGGACGCTGGAGGTGAACAACTCCGGCAGAAATACCGCGATGACCACGGCGGTCGCATAGATCACCGGACCGCGCACTTCCAATGACGCCTCGAGCACCACATCCAGGCGCCGCTTCGGAGCGGCGAGCGCGGCGTTTTCACGCAGTCGACGCAGGATGTTCTCGATGCCGATGATGGCGTCGTCGACCAGAACGCCGAGCGCCACCGCAAAACCGCCGAGCGTCATGGTGTTGAGGGTCAGGCCCATATGGCGCAGCACCGCCACCGCAGCGAGCAGCGACAGCGGTATGGCCGCGAAAGCGATCAGCGCTGCGCGAAAATCGCGCAGAAAGAGATACAGCACCGCCAGGATCAAGACCGCCGCGATGGCCAGAGATTCCTCGAGATTCCCCAGAGCGCGCTCGATGAAATTCGCCGGCCGGTGCAGGTTCTTGTACACCGTGATGCCCTGTTTCGCGAGCGCGGGCTGCAACTCCGCGAGCGCCCTCTCCAAGGCCTGCGTGGTGCTCAGGGTATTCGCGCCGAACTGGCTGGCCAGCGACAACATGACGCCGTGTTTGCCCATGATGAGGGAATCGCCGGATCGCAGAGCGGGTGCTATTTCGATCTGGGCGACGTCGCGCAACAGGATGGGGGTGCCGTTTCGCACCGTGACCACCGCCTGGCCGAGCGCCTTCACGTCCGGCTCCGGCGTCGGGGACTGCAGCAGCACTCGCTGGGATGCCAGGTCAATGAAGCCGGCGCCACGCAGCGGCAATGCCGCCTTCGCCGCATCGGCAACCTCGGTAAATGAGAGGTTGAAGCTCGACAGCTTGCCGGTGTCGGGAAGAATTTGAATCTGACGTACATCGCCGCCGAATACGATGACGTGGGCGACCCCCGGCACCGCCAGCAGCCTGGGCTTGATGATCCAATCGGCGTTGTCGCGCAGAGTGAAGGCGTCGACCTTGTCGGACAGCAATCCGATCATCATCAAATCCATGGTGCTCGAAACGAGCGGCGACAATTTCGGGGTGCCCACCCCCGCCGGGAGTGTGCTGCCGAGCTCGGATAGGCGTTCCGAAATACCCTGACGCGCGACGTGCACATCGATGCCGTCGGCAAAGGTGACGGTCACTACGGAGAGGCCGGGAATGGATTCGGAGCGCAGCGTGGCAAGTCCGGCGGAGCCGTTCACCGCGTTTTCGACTTGTCTGGTGACCAGTTCTTCGACTTGCTGCGGCGCGAATCCGGGCGCTTCGGTCTGAATGTCCACTTGCGAAGGCACGAATTCAGGAAAGACATCGAGCGGCGCCTGCATGGCTCCCCAGAAGCCGAGCACCAACGCCAACAGGGTGAGCAGGCTGATCGCGCCGTAATTGCGGACGCATAGGCCGATCAAGGCGCGCATCACGGCCTAATCCGCGGCCGTGCCGGGATTGATTTCACGGGCCAACAGCTGGCCGGCCGACGCGGTGACAATCTTCGCGCCCGCATCGACACCTTCCCTGACGAAGTATCCTTCGGCGGTGGCCACGCTCGGATCGAGTTCGTGGCGCACGAACTGTCCGGGTCTCTCCTCGACGTAGCACCAGTATTTCCCGGCATTGATGACCGCCGCCGATGCGGGGACCAGGACGCCGGATTCGGATGCCCCCAGGGGCAGCCACGCCAGCAGGTGCTCCCCTTCACCGAAGTCGTTCGATTTCAAATAAGCGAAGTAGCTGCGCCCTGGTACGTTGGCATCGGCCGGCGCATTCCACACGGAGCGTGTCTCGATGCTCTTGCCGCCCAGCGAGGCGTTGATGTGCGCCAGGCGCAGGCTGGCTGGCATCGCATCACCGCCCGCGCCAAGCGGAAAGGTTGCACGGACCAGCTTGGCATCCCCCGCTGCCAACGCAAGCAGTTGCGGACTGTTGCTTTGGTTTCTCCAGGGAGAATTCTGTCCGAACGTCGACGAGAGTTTGCGTTGCGCAAGTTCGAGGGCGGCATGATCGACCGCGGCCTGCCGCTGCGCCGACTCCAGGGTATCGGCCGGCATGGCGCCTGCGGTACCGGCGAGGCGCTGTGTGCGGTCGAGCGCCGCGCGGCTTTGACGTTCGGCCGCCACTGCGGTATCGAGTTCTGCCAATCCCGTGGCAATACTCTCATGGGCGAGGACGACCCCAAATCCCGTGGCCTCGGATGAGTGCATGATCGCCTTCGCCTCAACCGTGAGGATGCCCATGTTGCGGACTTCCTCGGGCTTCAACGACACACCCTCGGATACCTCTGCCGCGCCGGCCCTATCCTTGCGGCCAGGATCGTCGGCCGATGCGGGCGCACCCACCGAAGCGGGCGTCTTCCGGCAACCGCTTAAGATCCAGGCGGGCGCACAGAGGACAACCAATCCCAGCACGGCACGACCCCGCCACACGCCTCGCGGTTTCGGATTCATCGGATCGGCTTCCATGCCAGTTTTGCTTCTGCAAGATCGGACGTTGATGCTTGGCCCCAGCCGCCGCCCAACGCCTTGCACAGGCTGACCAGCGCTCGAAGGCGTGCGAGCTGGTACTGCACGAGTTGGTCGCGCGCGGCATAGAGGGTTCGCTGCGCCTCCAGGAGCGTCAAGTAATCGCCTGATCCCGCTTGATAGCGCAATCTCGCACCCTCGAACGCGCGCTCACTCTCGGCCGCATTTTCCGCCTGAAACTCCCGCGCCGTGTCCAGGTGATGAATGGCTGCCAGGGCATTCTCCACGTCGGTCAGCGCGGCGATGATTGAAGCGCGATACGCGGCAAGCAGTTCCTCATCCTTGGCTTGCACTTCATCGCGCTGCGCCTTGAGGCGTCCATGATCGAAAATCGGCTGAACCACACTCGCGCCCAGCGCGAACGACGGCCCTACGCCCGGAATGGTCAAAACGATGGCGGGCAGCGCCGGATTTTGCACACCCGCACCCGCGGTGAGGCTGATGATCGGGAACATGGCGGCCCGCGCCGCCGCCAAGTCCGCATGGGCTGCCTGCAAATTGGCCTCTGCCAGCACGAGGTCCGGCCGGCGCATGAGCAACTCCGATGGCAGGCCGGCAGCGATCGCGGGCTCGTGCAGCGCATCCAGGCGTGTGCCTTGGACGTCGAAATGCTCCGGCACCCTTCCCAACAGCACCGACAGGGCTGCGCGCGCCTCGAACTCCGTTTGCGACAAGTCGGCGATGGCGATCTGCGCCGTGTCGTAAGCGGTCTTCTGCGTGGCCAGTTCCACAGGGGTTGCCATTCCCGCATCGAAGCGCGCCTGCACGACCTCGAGCAAGTGATGTGCTGCGTCGCTATTCGCGTGCGCAATGACCAGCCGCTCGCGCAGCGCCAGTATCTGGAAATAGCCATCGGCAACCCCGGCGAGCGTGGTCAGCGCAACGGTGTCCCGATCCGCTCGCGATGCACCGGCCAGGAGGCGCGCCGACTGTGCGGTCGCACGGTTCTTTCCCCAAAAATCGAGTTCGTAGCTGGCGGAGAGCATGGCGGACCAATCCAGTTCATGGCCGCCGCCTTGGGACGAATGACCTGCTAGAAAACTTGCATTGCCGGCGGCATCGATGCTCGGCAGAATCGCGGCGCCCGCCTGCCGTGCGCGTGCATCTGCCTGTGCCACACGCGCACGCGCCGCCGCGACGTCCCAGTTATTGTCGGCTGCCTGCGCCACGAATGAGTTCAACTCATCGCTGTCAAAATCGCGGTACCAATCCTTCGATGGCCAAAGGCCCGCGGCGGGACCACGGCCGCCCTCGAATTCCGCGGGTAGGTCCCGCGGTACGGGCGCGGCCCTCTGCACCGCGCATCCTGCAAGGAACAGACTCAACGCGAAGCCGAACCGAATCATCGTAGTATGCGCAGCCATGCCATGTCTCAATCCGCTCTTGCGAGACAAAAGCAAGGTAGCACGCTGCGCGCGCAAGGGACTTTACAGTTAATTATAGAGCGGATATCGGCGGGTATTATCCTCCGATGGCCACGAGGGCCTCCCGGGGGGACCCGGCAGATAGCTTCGAAAAGGATGTGCGGCAGTTCGATCGGCCTTATTTTCCGCTCACCGGCCTTCACAACCGGCTCAAGCTGGGTCCCACGTTGGTCGACGAAATGCAGCGCGGGGACCGGTACAAGACGCCCGGGGCGAAACTGCCGCGCAGTTGATCGCCCGCGCGGACACCGCGCTTTATCGCGCCAAGGCCGGACTGCCATGATGTCGAAGATGATGGCGTCTTGCAGTCCGCCCGCGAATTGTCGCGCGTATATGCGCGAATTGGCGCTGTCGGCGGATCCCAATCACCCGGCGACTGGCCGCACCAATTCGATCATCGCTGCATTGAATTTGGACGGCTCATCGACAAACGGCTCGTGCCCGGATTCCTCAAACCAGACAAGTCTCTTCGAGGGCGCAGTCAGTACCTCGAAGTAGGCCGCGCTGGTATCAGCGGGAACCTGATGATCGCGGCGCCCAAGAAAGAAGAACACGGGCATCTGCAGCGAGGGCACCGTCTCCTCGAGGTTCAGCGCTGATGCTTCAGTCCACATGGCGTCGAGAGAAAACCGAAAGCCGCGCTGAATGTTTGGCAGATCGAAGATCGACGATTCCGGCCCCCCGAGAACGATTCGACCTAACTTCCACAAGGACATGCCTCCTGGGTGCCCTGCGACCCGATCTAGCCACTTGCGCTGCACCCACAATCGTTCGGCGGTGTGAGGTGGTGCGCCGATGGCACGAAGCTCTTTGACGGCCTTGCGGTTGTTGCGACGATCAAGTTCAGCAAGTACGAAGGCATACGATGCCACTTCGCCCGCCGCCCAATCGCCAATCTGTCCACTCCCAACATAGGCCGCGACCTTGCCTGGAAAGCGTGCAGCATAGAGCACGCCAAGGGCAGAGCCCCAGGAGTGTCCGTAGATCGTAACCTTGCCTTTTCCGAGACGTTTCCTTACCGTATCGACTAACTCGTCCAGATCGGCGACGAACTGCTCGACCGTCATGGAGGATTTCGGAATATTGCGGTCGAACGATTTACCGGCGCCGCGCTGGTCCCAGTTGACGACAGTGAAGAACTTCTCAAGCGGCGCATTGAAGTGCCGGAAGAGTCGCATTTCGGTAAAACCCGGCCCACCGTGCAGAAGAATCAAGGGCGGATTGGTGACGTTCTCACCACGTATCATCATCCACTGATCGACCCCGCCCAGTTCAAGATAATTGACTTCCGCAATACTCCCGGGAAGGTTCTCACCATCGGGTCCACGAAAAGGCAACGTTTTTCCGAGATGTTTCACAGCGGTTTCCGGAATTCGCGATAGCGTGCACCAAAGTGCCAGCCGATCACAGGTTGCATCGTGCTCCTCTATTCGACAATCACCTATCGCGGATTTCAGGTAGAGATTGGGTGATGCCGCGTATTCGACAGATGGCTATTGTTCACGCCCAGCGTGAACAACCTACACCCCGCAACGCCCGTGGCGACCAATTCTCCGGCCGACCAACCGCTGATATCGGGTCCATGGTAGGTGCAGCCCATCGCCACACTCTGGTGCCCAGGCTCCTTCACGGCAACCCCATGCTTTTCGGCGTCGTAAGTCAATTTTACCGTGCTCACAGCCTCACTCCTTGCAGTTCTGCAAATCTCGCGCACGCCCGCTCAAAGCGTCCCATGAGCGCGGCCGTCCGCGGACAGTCCGGGCATGGTTTACGCGCGCCGTCAGGGCGAGATGGTGAATGCGCCGTCGACCGTGTTCCAGGAGTCGTTGCTCCCCGTGCCCGAGAAAATCAGCGTGAAACTGCGTCCGCCGTCGCGAAACCACTTGGGCGCGAAGCTCCACTGGAACAAGCTCTGCTCGATCTGCGCACTGCCGAACAGGTCGCGATAGAAGACGGTCCACGGCCCCCAAGGCCGGGGTGCCTCGGCCATCGTGAGAAGCGACTGGCGGCCGGACGCGTCGGACCCGTTGCCATGCTGGTTCGTGTACACGAACCGCCCTACGGCCGGGTCATAGCTCATTTGCGCGTACGGACCCACCCCGTCCGGATCCTCGTAAACGGCAGTGGCCTGCGACGCATCTTTCGACCAGGTGGGCTGTCCACTCGTGTCCGAGCCCGCGAAGAACTCGTACGCACCTCGGTTTTCCATGGATGCGGCCGGCACGCGTAGCAGCATCACGCGCCCCGGGCGCTGTACGATGTCGAGTTGGGACGTGTCGGAGACTGCAGTAGAGACGGTGTACACGTACGCATCGATCGCAGAGGTGTTGTCCATGCCGAACTGAACGAAGCTGCCGAAGCTGATACCGACCGACGCGCGGGCCAAGGTCACCCCGACCTGCGTCCATGTGCAAGCTTTGTCGATGCTCTTATAGAGCGAGAACGAGTCGTAACCGGATGCGCCCGAGCCCGGCGTGATCCACGCATAGAGCACACCACCCAGACTCAACGGGGCGCCGTGCGATTTGCCGTCGATCTGCATCGTGGCGGCCGAACCGGCGGAACACAGGCCTCCTTTGCCGCCGAACACGTTGACGCCGTGATAGCTGCCGCTGTCGCCCACGATGCGCGCAACGCCGAGGCTCGAGCGCCCATCCGTGTCGGTGCCGCCGAATCCGCCTCCATCCCCCCACATCGCATACTGATTGTCGTCATTCGACCAAGTAGTCGGCCAGTTGTCGCTCCCCGTGGCCATCGTCTGATAGGAGGTCCAGTCGAAGCTGACCCCCGTAATGGCGCCTCGCGTCACCGGAATCAGATCGATCGCGAGGACCACGACGTCGCGGTTGCTCGGCAAAGTGAGGCTGGTGACGGTCTTCGCGCCGTTGACGGCGAACGAATAGCCATAGACATAGTTCGCCTGAGTGAGCGCCGTGCCCTGCGGCCGCACCTTGTAGGCCAAGCTCAATACCTTCGCTTCGCCGGCGTAACTCTGCGGCGAGCTCCAATCGCTCATGCTCTGCTTGAAGGTGTCGGAGCTGCCGTCGGAGTAGTTCACCATAAAGGTCTGATTGACGTGATTGCCCTGCACGGCCGCGCCCAGCAACTTCACGCTCGAGTAGTGGCCTGCCGGCACTGCGATCGTTCCACCGTGCACGGCGCTCGCGACTCCCGCGCCTCCGAGGGTGAAGGGCACGCCGGCCCAGGTGACCGACGAGCCCAACAAGTTTGCGGCGTAGGCGTACCCGTAGGTGTCCATGCCGCCGTTGAGCACGGCCGAGCTCACATTCGCGATCGCGTATACGTTCGCAACACCCCCAAGGCCCACGTCCACAACCGGCCCCGACGGCGGAGTGATGGTGTAAGTCGCAGTCGCGACCGCGCTGTTCGAGTAGCCGCTCGCTGCCGCCATCGCCTCGATGGTGGTGCTCGTCGTCACTTGCAAGGCAGCGGTGTACTTCGCCGAGCTCGTCGTCGGCGCCGTTCCGTTCGTGGTGTAGTAGATGACCGCGCCGGGCGTCGAGTCCGAAAGCTTCACCGTCTGAGACGAGGAATAGGCTCCCGGCGCCGGAGTGAACGTCGGCGAGGCCGCCACAGGTAGGCTCGTGCTTCCCGACCAGGCGATGGCCAGGATCACGATGTCGCGATTGTTCGGCAAGGTGATGCTCGCAGCGGTCTTCGCACTGTTGACAGCGAAGGAGTAGCCATAGACGTAATTTGCCTGGGTGAGCGTGGTGCCCTGCGGCCGTACCTTGTAGGCCAAGCTCAACACCTTCGTTTCGCCCGCGTAACTCTGCGGCGAACTCCAATCGCTCATGCTCTGCTTGAAGGTATCGGAACTCCCATCCGAGTAGTTCACCACGAAGGTTTGATTGACGTGATTGCCCTGGACGGCCGCGCCCAGCAACTTCACGTTCGAGTAGTGGCCTACCTGCGCTGCGATCGTTCCACCGTGCACGGCGCTCGGAACCCCCGCGCCTCCGAACGCGAAGCTGACGCTCGACCAGGCGACCGAGGAGTCCAACAAGCTTGCGGCGTAGGCGTACCCGTAGGTGTCCATGCCCCCGTTGAGCACGGCCGAGCCCACATTGGCGATCGCATACACGTTGGCGACGGCCGACAGGTCGATATCCACGACGGTGCCGGCATCCGCCGCCACGGGCGAGGACATAGCGATCCTCTCAGCCGCCGACCCGAGAATATCGGAGGAGGTGCCGCCGCAGGCGCTCAGCCATAGTGCAGCCGCCACGAGGGCAATGATCCGGATTCTTGATTTCGCCATCGCCGCCTTCTCCGTCGGTCTTCTGCCACCTCGATGCTCGCACCCCTGGAACGACGTACGGTGGCAATTTGGAACCGCCAATCAAGATCCATCAATACGTGGATGCCGCATCAGATTAGGGGCTGGCAGCCCTCTGGTGCGGCTGATTTCGCATACCGAGCTTGTCCTGCATGACATAGAATGACCAGGACCGCTCGCGATCTTCCCTTTGATGCTGCCGACTTCAACTTCATGCTATCTGTCCGACAGCGTACAGACTGATTCTCCGGGCGAGCGCATGCTCCAATATTGATTTGGACCCAGCAGAGGTGACGCCCGTAGGCATCAATGTAAACGGTTCTCGACTCGCGGCATGGGCTGCGTCGTTGACCGAGTCTTTGGTCAATAACCTGAAAGTGAAGAGTGAGGAGAATCAACAATGGCTCATGCTTATTGGAACGACTGGTATTTCAGTTGGGGCTGGTTTCTTTGGCTCGGATTTGTGTTCCTGCTGTTTTCGAGCGTTGGAAACTGGGGCTATACCTACCGGGCTCACCAGAAATTCGACAAGCCGCCACGCAAGGAGGCATTCGATATTCTCGATACGCGGTACGCAAAGGGCGAGATAAACCGCGAAGTATACAATCAGATGAAATCTGAGATTGCCAAGGAATAACGAGAAGAGACAGAGCGAATCGTCCACCCCTTAGGTTCTACAAAGTGAGTGGCAGCCACTTCGCGGATGTCCGGCGATCTATCGATCGACTCGTCGAAGGTCAGGCTCGTCCGACCCAGCCCGATGCGCTCCATATTTCCATGGAGCCTTCGCTCCAGCGGCTCTCCTGTCTGGTACAGCGAGAACTTGATGCTCGACGAGTCGCCGTTAATCGTCAGGATGCAGGGCTTATCAGCTGCCATAGATAACCGCCTTGGTCGAGCCGCCAACTCGACAAATCGCGCGCAGGCATCCCCACCATGCCACGGTGCAACCGCTGCTGATTATTCGCTGGCTGGTACGAATGTCGACAGCTTTGCGCGTGTAGTTTCGCAACTCGTGTGAAGTACGCTTCCAATGCCCAACCCTTCCGCGACCTGCGCGAACCAGTCCGGCACTCCGCCTGCCGCATTGAGCCATCGAATTTCGGCTTCCGTGTAGAATTGTTCCTTACTCAGCACCGGATGCGCGTCGCGAAAGGCGATCATGTCGCGGGCAAACCGGAAGATCTCCTGATGCCGTTCGAGGTGGCTCCAGTCAAGCCAACTGGTTTCATTGTCTTGGCAGTAAGCATTGTTGTTGCCGCCTTGCGTGCGCCGAACTTCATCCCCAGCGAGCAGCAGCGGCACGCCGCGCGAGATCAGCAAGGTCAGAAGGAAGTTCTTGATCTGCCGCCTGCGCGTGGCCTCGATTCCGGCGTCCTCTGTCGCGCTCGCTTGCCGCCACAGGAAATCCCATCACCCGCCTCACGGCTCACGCCTCGGCGCACGCGTTTGCTGAAAGAGAATTCCAGGCTAATAAGGCGCGCAATCATGGCGGCAGGATAGAGTTGACCGGAAATCGCGGGCAACGACCTCATACGTATAGCCTTCGTCGCCCCTTCTTTAGAATAACCTTATTGCCCTGCTCCACCCCGGGGTCACGTGAGCCGTGTTCATTTCAATCCTCCGGATGTGCGTTCTGTCGCCCCCCCAAGCGCTTCGAATCCCGAGATCACATCGAAGAGCTCCTCGTCGATCCCACTCTGGCGCAACTGGTGAAAACGGCGGTGTAGCTGTTCCAGCAGTTCATCGATATTCTTCTCGGCACGTTCCATGGCCGCGAGTCGGCTCGCGTTCTCGCTGGCCAGCGATTCCGCGCATGCCCGAAAGAGGGATATGAAGAGGTATTCGCGGATGACGGCGCGCAGTACCAGGATGGTGTCGCCCATGACCTGCGGCAGGTTGGCGGTCGGCCACTTCATTCTTGCTCGGTCTCGTTGCCACCGTTCCTCGAGCGGTAACAAACGTTGGCCAACGGGTTCGAAGAGCGATCGAGCCAGGGGGCGGTTGCGGAACACCCAGAGGGGCGCATGTTCACCGTTGCCCCGATGCGCTTCCACTTCGACAAGGATTTGGCCGACCAGCGCCGTGATGGCCTGGACGGAGTTCGGCACCGAAAAGAGTCCGGCCAACTCCTGGCCTGCGTCCACCAGACGCGCCCGGACACGCTCTCCAACCGCCCAGACGCGACATTTGCCGGGCAGGTCACCCAGTGTCTTGACCGCATAATCAGCCACGACATCGTTGAACTGCCCCACCAGTCCTTGATCGGAACCAAAAACAATCGCGTTTATCACACCCGGATTGATTGGCGCCTTCCGATTCACTCTCGATGGTATCGGTCGGTATTCCCGAAAGCACGCGACCAAGGCGAGTTCCACGGTCCGATAGTAGTCGGTCAATGCGCGTACCGATTGCTCGTATTGCCCGATGCTCGATGCCGCCAAGGCTTTCATCGTGCGTACGACGGATTGAAGATCGCCGGCCCCGCTGATCTTTCGGCTCAAGTTCTCCGTGGTGTCACTCACCAGTTATCCTTGAGGGTTCGGCGCCGGCCCGGCTTTGGCTTTCGGCTTTGGTTGGAACGGCAGGAGCGCCTGCCGGGCGATTTCCACGATGGTGCTTCGATCCTCATCGCTCAATTTGTCGGCGAGTTCGAGTCGAGCGCACACGTCCGCCGGGATGCCCGCTGCCGCGTCTTGGACGGCGTGCTCCGCGTTCGGCATCTGGTCGAGCGACACGCCGTCGAAGAGTTCGGCCGTCAATGTCAGCAACACTGCGATTTGGGCCCGCGCGGACACTGGCGAGCATTCCGCCTGTTTGAGGCAGGCACGGATGCGCCGCCCATGCTCGATGACCTTGCGGGTACTTTCGTCCAACCGCGCCCCGAACCGGGCGAATGTTTCGAGTTCCTCGAATTGTGCGTAGTCCAGCTTGAGGTCGCCTGCGACGGCCCGGTAGGCCGCCCGTTGCGCTTTGCCGCCGACGCGTGAAACCGACATACCGACATCGACTGCCGGCAGCACGCCCAACTCGAATAGCGATGGCGAGAGATAGATCTGGCCATCCGTGATGGAAATCAGGTTGGTCGGAATGTACGCGGAGATATTTTGCGCCTCCGTTTCGATGATCGGCAGCGCCGTGAGAGAGCCACCACCCAGCTCCTTGCGCAAGTGCGTCGACCGTTCGAGCAGCCGTGCATGAATGTAGAAGATATCACCCGGAAACGCCTCACGGCCGGGCGGCCGCCGCAGCAGAAGAGACAGCTCGCGATAGGCGCGCGCGTGATGCGTCAGGTCGTCGTAGATGATCAGCACGTCGCGGCCCTGCGCCATGAAATGCTCCGCGATGCTGGTCGCGGCGTAGGGGGCAATGAATGTCAGACCCGGCGGGTCGTTGCCCTCGGTCACGACGAGTACGGTATAAGCCATTGCGCCCTTTTCCCGCAAGGTGGCCACGGTTTTCGCGACGGCGGAGGCACGCTGCCCGATGGCGCAGTAAACGCACAGTACATTCTGATCGCGCTGATTGAGGATGGTGTCGATCGCAATGGCGGTCTTGCCGGTTTGGCGGTCGCCAAGAATCAGCTCGCGTTGACCCCGCCCCACGGGAATGAGCGCGTCAATGACCTTCAGTCCGGTCTGAAGAGGGACGGTTACCGGCGAACGATCCATAATGTGCGGCGCGGGCCGCTCGATAGGCAGCCGCACGCCGCCGGGCACCGGTCCGCCGCCATCGATTGGTCGACCCAACGGGTCGATGACGCGCCCCAACAATCCGTCGCCCACGACCACATCCATGACCCGTCCTGTGCGCTCAACTTCGTCGCCGGCGCTCAGGTGCCAGTATTCGCCGAGGAGCACGACACCAATCTCCCCCTCGTCCACATTGAACGCCATGCCGAGCAGATCGCCGGGAAATTTCACCAATTCCTCAAATCCAACTGACGGGAGGCCCGTCACCTTGGCGATGCCGGTCGCGATGCTGGTGATCGTGCCCACCTCTCGCGGCGTCAGTTCCGGCGTGAACGCCTCCCGCACGCGGGCCATTTCAGCAAATATACCGTCAAACACCGTCTGTAAGCTTGCCGGTTCAAGGCTCATGTGTGCGTCATTCCACTTTGTGTTCCGGCTCATCCTTCGCTTTCAGAAGCTCGCCCACACCTTTTTCAAGAGATGCTAGGTAATCCGCGATACTCCAAGCCACCTTGTGCCCATTCGTCGTGAGTTCAATCCCGGCGACCAGATCAGGCGCTGTTTCGAACCGGACACGAACTTCCGCGGAGAAGGTTTCATTGAGCGCCTGCTGCAGTGCCGCGCGTTGCGCCGGCGCCAGTTCGAAGGCACTGCGCACAATTGCGCACGCGGAGGCTGCCTTGAGCGCGGAACCGAGGTCTTCCTTGGTCTTCACATCCAGCATACGCAGGCGCCGGCAGAACACGTCGCTCATGCGCTCTTCGAGACTCGTCGCGGCAAGGTCTGTCAGCGCTTTGCGCGCGATGGCAAAGACTTCCTTCTGCGTGCGTTGACCTATGGCCCGGTTGAGGCTGCTGGCCTCGTTTCTCAGCCCTTCCTGCCGTTTGGCGGTCTCCAATTCGGCTGCCTTTCGCGCCTCCTCCCGGAGCCGCTGGCCCTCCGCTTTCGCCTCCTCCGTCGCCTTGGCGAAGAGAGCTGCGCGATGCTGCTCGAACTCCTCGTTCTTCCGCTGGAATTCATCGCGCTCCTGTTGCGCCTCGGCCTTCTTGGAGTCCGCATCCGCCAGTTCCGCAGCAATTTTCTTCTCGCGCGCGTCGACGGCGTTGAGAATCGGCTGATACAGAAATCGCTTCAGCAGCCACACGAGGATGATGAAGTTGAGCGCCTGCGCACCGACGGTGAACCAATCGATCAGCATGAATCATTTGCCTGCAGTGTTTGCGATGACGTGATTCCAAAACGGATTCGCGAAGAGCAAAATCATCGAGACCACGAAGCAGTAAATCGCGATGGATTCGATCATCGCCAGTCCGACAAACAGGGTGCGAGTGATCGTCGTTGCGGCATCCGGCTGCTGCGCCAGCGAACTCAATGCCGTGGCGACCGCACGCCCCTCGCCGAGCGCCGGCCCGATGCTTCCCAGAGCAATCGTCAGGCCGGCCGTGACGATTGAGGCGATGGCAATGACCGTCATGCTATCCATAGTGTCTCCTGTCGCTGATATTGTTCATACG
>Ga0182030_10001159_pt1 | contig 53372 bp, 33 predicted proteins | sample 812S3MmetaG_FD_121299 | JGI IMG/M metagenome (GOLD analysis project Ga0182030, IMG submission 121299) | Permafrost microbial communities from Stordalen Mire, Sweden - 812S3M metaG (Illumina Assembly) | ecosystem: Environmental > Terrestrial > Soil > Wetlands > Permafrost | place: Sweden...
ACTTAGGATCTGGCGGGTAAAACCGTGGGGGTTCGAGTCCCCCCTTTCGCACCATTTGTTCAGGCATTTAGGGGCGTCCCACAGCCTGCTACAGTCTGCTGGACGATCTGTTCTCTTTCCTGCTCATCTCCGAGCAACATCCCCACCGCTCGCGAGTTTGCCGCTCGATTAGCCGATGCGACACCACAACCGTAGCCGTCTATGGTCATGGCGATTGTCGAGTGACGCACCAACTCTTTCTGTTCAGACACAGGGGCACCGGTTTCATCCAGCCAAGTGCGGTGGGACGGTGGTATCGAGCAGGAGATTCGCCTGGACGACATGCCCGACAGTACGTGAACCTCACCTCTGTATTTAAGTTCGTCAGTTGGCAGGTTGAGGTTCCAGCGTGCGCACCAGCCAGGGAATAATCACCTCTTTGAAGATGCGCGGATCGGGCCACACTTTGACCTGCCGCCCGAGGTGACCGCCCTGTGGATTGATCCATGCCGTTTTCGGTACATCGCCTTTGTCGAGAAGCAGGTAGATGTCGGAGATCGGCACCTGCGTGTCGAGCACTCCGGCAAGAATAAGCATGGGCGCCATCGGCTTGCCGAGCAGTCCTTGTTTGACGAGCGACATCTTTGGCAAGACTTCTGCCATTTCATCCACAGTCTTCACATTGTCGAAAATGGCCATCAGCGCGGGAACCTGATCGAAGAGGTACTCACGGTTGCCGATCAGGGAATTCATCAGAAAGTCTTTTTGAAAAAAAGTATCGGTGGGCGGGGACTGGGCGCTCGCTCCCTTCAAGCGGGCGCGCTCTACGATCGCCATCTTTGTGGCCCAATACGCGCCCCAACTGACGCCGTGCATGGCAACCCGGTTCTTGTCGATCTCGGGCCTGGTGGCAATGTAATCCAGTACGCGAGATAGCATGCGCTCTGCATTTTCGCTGACCTTAATGGGAGACTGTCCGGTTCCCGGGCCATCCACGGCCAGAAAGCCGATGCCGAACGGCAGGATCGCGCTGAAGCTTTCAGATAAATCCTCCTTGCGGCTGTCCAGTCCATTCACGGCCAACACGAGAGGCACGGGACCGTTCAAGTTTTTCGGCAAGCGCAGGTAGCCGATAATTTCTTTTCCTTCAAATGGGATTCGCACGATTTCGAGCGGCGGATCCCAGAAGCGCGCGTGCGCCCGGAAAGCCTCGATCGCTTTTTCATACGACCGCTGCTTGCCCGGAGAAGCGGGGATGGGCCAGCGTCCGAAAGAATAAAGCCGCCACGCGCGGATGTAGTCGGCGTTTGCCTTCGTCGGGTCGGTCTTCTCCAGCGACTTGGCTTCATTCATGTAGCGGTCGGCCACTCCCATAAAGGCCGCCGCCCACTCGTCTTTATCCCGAGTATGGATGGAGGCGAAGGCTTCCTTGACGTCGCCGGGATCAAGTCCGATGAGCGGATACTGGCCTACTTCGGCGCGGTGGATGGCTTCGATTTTGATCTCATCGATGGTTCGCTCCGCGCGCGGCTGCGCAAAGCACGGGACGCTCAGCAGGACCATCAGCGTCAGAGCGATTGCTAATGAAGTTTCCAATGACGTCTTAAGTCGAGCCGATTGATGATGCCGTAATGGTGTTGGCACGAAATGAGTTCCTTTCCAGTTGGAAAAAGATGGGGCCGGAGGGAGGTCCGGCCCGACTTGTGAAGCCTGCGCGATCAGAAAATAAGCTTCAGGCCGAGTTGCACCGAGCGCGGGCCTCCCGAACCTACGGCCGGGTTGGCGGCGGCGACGTCGGGCGTGGCGCACCCGCACCCGAAGCCGCCCACAGAAGGATCATTGAAGCCGAAACCGTTCTGACCGCCATAAGGATTGGCGAAGTTAGGATGATTGAAAATGTTGAAGAACTCGGCCCGGAACTGGATGCGGAACTGCTCACCGAAATGCCAGTTCTTCCCCACCGAGAAGTCCACATTGCGGAAACCGGAATCGGGGAAAATGTTGCGGTCCATGGTGCCGAAGGTTCCGAGCGCCGGAGGAATCATGACGGAGTTCCCTTTGGCGTAGCAGCCGAAGAGATTGAGCGCGGCAGTAGCCGCGCCGGGATTTCCCCCATCCAACGCTAGAGCTTTCGTCGTGCAAGCTGAGGGCAGGCCGGTTGTCGCCACGGTGTACTGCGGAATTCCCGCTGGTCCCGACTTGAAATCATCAGGGTTGCCAAAGAAATCCCAGCGAATGGGGCTGTTCGCCGGGGGACTGACGGGTAGCGCACCTATACCGGCAGCGTCGGTTCCCTCGTCCATAGCCCCCCAGTGTTGCGGGCTTTGCAGGTTGATGATGGAATTAAGTTCCCAACCTTCGAGGGTCTGGAAGTAGCCCTTTTTGCCGGGAATCGCGTAGCTGAGCGAAACGGTGAGGCGATGGCGGACATCGAAATCGCTGTTGGCATATTCCGCGCCCGGGTTGTAGGCGTTCTGTGGCAGGCCCGATCCGTATCCGAAATCCCAGTTTGCGCCCACGTCATCGAGAGAGTGCGAGTAGGTGTAACCGGCCACCATGCTCAAGCCATGATAGTTTCTGGAGTTCAAGGTTACTTGCAGACCGTTGTAATTGGACCGATACACATTGCCCATCTGGAAAATGTTGCTCAGATAGGGGAACTTCGTGTAGAAGGGCTGATTCGTGATCTCATACCCCGTGAAGGGATCATTATCGGGAGCACAGTTGTTGTATCCGGTGGAAGCGCTGTTTAGGCAGGCGGTAAGGGTACCGGCACCGGTACCGGCGAGCGTCCAGCCCGATCCCACCGGCGGCTGGTTAATGTCGCGGATGCCAGTCAGATTCGCACCGTGGTTCCCGACGTAGGCCATCTCCAACGTGAGGTTCGGCGTAAACGCGTGTTGCAGACTGAGGGTCCAGTTCCACACGTAGGGCGTGGTCAGGTTGCGGTCCACGGTCATGATGGGGCAGGGATTTGGCGGGGCGCAATCGATCGTGGTATTGAAAACCGGTGTGTTGTCCCAAGTCGTCCCGGGACCAAAGGACAAGAAATTCTTTGTAGTGACGTTTCCGGTGGTGATGGTACCGCCGGGGTCGATCGGGGCACCTGCGTCAAGGCCGCCCGTCGGAACACTTCCCGGGCCAAAGGCGTTGTTGAAGGCGATGAACGACTGCCAATTAATGGTTTCGTAAACCAGCCCGGCTCCGCCGCGGATCACGGTCGATCCTTTGCCGTTGGTATCCCAGGCAAATCCGAAGCGTGGCGCGAAGTTCTTATGGTCGGGATTGTAGAGACTGCTGATCTTATTGGCGCCCGTGGCCACCTGCACCAAGCCGACGTTCGGGTCAAAGTTACCCAGGAGGTTGTGCGCTTCCTGAGGAACGCTGCTGAACTCGTACCGCACTCCGAAGTTCAGGGTCAGATTCCTGGTGGCCCGCCAGTCATCCTGGATGAACGCGCCATAGGCCCAGTTATGGAGTTGCAGCGTCGGATTTCCTACCTCCAACGTCGACTTAAACGGCAAGCCCGCAAAGAAGTCCTCGAGCGGCGTAGAAGTGGTGCCGTTCAACACCGAGCCGAGGAAGGTAATGCTGCCTCGCGCATTCCCGTAGGAGGCGTTTGTGACTTGATCGCGATGGAGCTCCGCGCCGAACTTCAGCGAATGCTTGCCGGCGGTGTACGAAACGTGGTCGATGAACTGCGTGATGGAGTCGGGTCCCTGGAACTTTGGCCATTTGAAGCCGCCCAGGCCCGGAAAGAAATATCCGCCAAACCCGATGCGCGGCAGTCCGCCCGTGTTCGGACCCGAGAGGCCGCCGGTGTCAAGCCCATAGCTGGACGCCAGCGTGTTGAGATCGCCAGGCAGCGTCGGCTGGTAGAGCCGGTTGTATCCAACGCGCGCTTCATTCACCCAATGGGGATTGGGATTCCACGCCCAGCTTCCGCCGACCACCTGGGCGCGCGTGTGAATCTTCGACCTCCATTTCGATTGCAACTCCGGAAAGTCCTCCACCGTCCCCGTGTTGTTCCCGAAGAAATACATCCCGCTGACGCGGTTATTCTGGTTGACGCTGAGATCCACTTTGCCGATCGCATTGTAGACTTTGACGTCGTTGGAAAATCCATTCGGGATGTTGATGTTGGGATTATTGTTGGTGGGAAAGCCGGACCCGTTGCAGGAGACCGTGCCGCCGGAGAGCGCGCACCCGGCGATATTCAAGCTGGCCGGGCTGACCGCGACGCCCCCTCGCTGTAGGTCTGCAATCACGTCAACGATGCTGTTGGCGCAATCGCCAGTTGCAGAGCCGTAGAGGCAGTTGGGAGCGGGGGCACCGTTCGCGGTGGGCGTCGGCATGGCGACCATGGACGGGCTAGTGACGCCGCCAAAAGAGTTTCCTACGTCATAGATCTGCCCTTCGTAAGCCCCAAAGAAAAAGACCTTGTCTTTAACGATCGGGCCGCCGACGCTGCCGCCATATTGTTCCAGCGTTCTGTCGAGCTTAGCGTTCGGTACGACGTTGAAAAAGTTGCGAGCGTCCGTGTGTACACCGTCGCGGCCAAAAGCGAAGCCAGTGCCGTGAATCTGGTTGGTGCCGGACTTGAGACCGACGTTAACCACCGCTCCCGGCTTCAACCCGAACTCTGCCGGCGCTAGTTCTTCCACATTAAACTCCTGAATCGAGTCGATGGGCAGAATGGTCGCCGAGTCGCCAGCGATTCCGGCGCCATTGATAATGGCTTGGCCAGAGTAGGGCTCGCTGTTGAACAATCCCTCCACGAAGTAGGCGTTGTCTTCCGCGCGCAGTCCGTTTGTGCTCGTCGTCGAGAATCCGCCGCCGGGATAGCGTTCCACACCGGGACGCAACTGGAGCAGGTTCTCGTAGTTGCGGCCGTTCAGCGGCAGATCGTTGATCTCCGCGTTGCTCAGAGTGCCGCCCAGAGTCGAGGAGGTTGTATCGACCAGCGGAACCTCGTCGGTAACCACCACGGTCTCGGAGACTTGTCCGGCCGGGAGCGTTATGTCGACGCGCAGGTCCTGCGCCACTTCCACCACTATATTTACGCGCTCCACACTCTTGAAGCCCTTTGCTTCCGCGCGGACCTTGTAAACTCCAGGCTGCAAATCCGGGGCGGCATAGTTTCCCGAGCTATCGGTGGCGACGACACGGGTCGTGCCGCGCTGAACATCGGTAACGACTACCGCAGCACCGGCCACAGTAGCGCCGGATTGATCGCTGACGCTCCCAAGAATGCGGCCGGCCGTGGTTTGGGAAAACGTGAAAACAGAGACGGATAGCAGTAGGCAGACGGTGCCTAAGACTCGAATGCCATTCGACGGAGAACGCATTACGACCTCCAAATCCTCAAAGAGGATGGAACTGGTTTTCTGGTCGGACCCTTGCGACCGGTTTCGATCTGAAGAAAATCGAACGCTGTGAAGGTATATCCTTGACACGGACTACCTGTCAAGTAGTATTGTGGTCGGACCACAGAACCTCTACCTGCGGACGCCTGCTGGGTCGGGGCCACTACAATGGATGGACCTGCCCAACGAAAGGGAAGAAACTAGGATGGCGATAGCGACCATTAATCCTGCAACCGGCGAAGTCGTGAAGACGTTTGAACCTCTTACCGAGGAGCAAATTGACCAGAAGTTGCAGCTGGCGGCTTCCGCGTACCGAGAGCACCGACGAACTTCGTTCGCGGATCGGGCGAGCAAGATGCTGCGCGCAGCCGAGATTCTGGAGAAAGAGAAAGACGAGTGCGCCCATTTGATGACCCTCGAAATGGGCAAGCCTCTGAAGGCTGCCGTGGCCGAGGCGCTGAAGTGCGCCACGGGATGCCGCTACTATGCAGAGAATGCCGAGAAGTTTCTAGCTGACGAAATTGTGGAAACTGGGGCGAAGCGCAGCTTCATCCGTTATCTGCCGATAGGTCCCATCCTGGCGATCATGCCGTGGAACTTTCCCTTCTGGCAGGTGTTTCGCTTTGTGGCTCCCTCATTGATGGCGGGGAATGTCGGGCTGCTGAAGCACGCTTCGAATGTTCCGCAGTGCGCGCTCAAGATTGAGGACATTGTCCGCCGCGCCGGTTTTGCCGAAGGCGTCTTCCAGACGCTGCTGATCGGCGCGGGTCCGGTCGATGGCATCCTGAACGACCCTCGCGTCGTCGCCGCAACTTTAACGGGGAGTGAGCAGGCGGGAATCCAAGTCGGAGTTTCCGCCGCCAAACGAATCAAGAAAGTCGTGCTGGAGTTGGGTGGCAGCGATCCTTTCATCGTGATGCCCAGCGCCGATCTGGACGCGGCGGTCGCAACCGCGGTCGACGCCAGGATTCAGAACAACGGTCAGTCTTGTATCGCGGCCAAACGTTTTATCGTAGCGGACAAAATTGCCGGCGAGTTCGAGCGCAAGTTCGTCAAACGCATGCAGGAGTTGCGCATCGGTGATCCGTTCGAGGAGAGCACCCAACTTGGTCCGCTGGCGAACGCCGACGCGGTTGCTTCTCTTGACGCCGATGTGAACAAAACCGTGGCTGCGGGTGCGCGTGTGCTGACCGGCGGCCATCCCCTGGATCGTCCCGGCAACTTCTACGCGCCGACTGTGCTGGCTGACATTCCGAAAGAATCCCCGGCCTACAAAGAAGAATTCTTCGGCCCGGTGGCCTCGATCTTTCGCGTGAAGGACGTGGATCAAGCCATCCAGATCGCCAATGACAGCCGCTTCGGGCTGGGCGCCAGCGCATGGACCAACGATCCGGCGGAAACCGAAAGATTCATTAATGAACTCGATGCCGGCATGGTCTTCCTGAACAAGATGGTGGCGTCCGATCCGCGCCTGCCTTTCGGCGGCGTGAAGTATTCGGGCCACGGACGCGAACTGGCCGTACAAGGGATCCGCGAGTTTGTGAATATCAAGACGGTGTGGATACAGTAGCGAGAAAGACGCGTGAGGCGTTCTTGTACGTTGTGGTACATTGGTTGGACCATTATACCCATATGAGATTATCCGCCAATGTGATTGAGGTTCCAATGACAAACGAGCCGGACGATTCCGTGGCGGCCCAGCCGGTATACCGGACAGTAAAGACGTCCCGCCTGTTCGAGCAGATCGTGCAGCAGGTGGAAGATTCCATCCTGAAGGGCCAACTCAAGCCGGGCGACCAGTTGCCAGCGGAGCGCGATCTAGCCCAGAGGTTTGGGGTAAGCCGCACTGCCGTTCGAGAGGCAGTCAAGACTTTGCGTGAAAAGGGCTTGGTCGAAGCCTACTCGGGGCGTGGCACTTTCGTGACGAATGGGACTTCCCATTCGATTCGGCAGTCACTGGATCTGATGATCCGTATCAACCAGCAGGAAGGGTTGGCGAATCTCGCCGAGTTGCGGCTGATACTGGAGCCGGAGATTGCTGGCATGGCCGCGTCCCGAATTGAGGAGCAACTCCTGAGCACGATGCGAGAAGCCGTCGCCGTGATGGATCGCAACCTGCATGACCCCGATGCCTACGTGGAAGCGGATCTCGACTTTCATCTGGCGCTGGCGGAAGCTGCAGCAAATCCGCTGATTCTCTCGCTGCTGGATTCGATTGTCGGCCTCTTACGCGAGCAGCGCAGCCGCATATTCAATGTGGACGGCGGACCGGAGCGAGGGCAGTTCCATCACAAGCGAATCTTGGCGGCCATCGAGGAGCACGATCCGAAGGCGGCGCGAAAGGCGATGCGCACTCATCTCAAGCAGGTCCTCGAGGATTCGTCTTCGGCAAAGAGCGGCTCGCACGGAAATTCGCATAACAAGCCGAATTCATAAACGAAGGGAATTTTGCTGCATGGCCAAACTTGGATTTATCGGTCTCGGCGTGATGGGCGGCAACATGGTCGCCCGCCTGCTCGAAAAAGGTCACACCGTTACCGGCTACAACCGGACGCGCTCCAAGGCGCAATGTTTGATCGACAAAGGCATGAAGTTTGCCGAGTCTCCCAAGGCGGTGGCGGCTGCGTCGGATGTGACGTTCACCATGGTGACGAACGCCGCCGCACTCGCGGCGGTGACGGACGGGCCGGATGGATTGCTCGCGGGCATTGGCGCCGGCAAGTTTCACATTGACATGAGCACCGTGAGTCCCGAAGTAAGCCGCGCGCTGGCAGCGAAGGTTCGCGAGAAGGGCGCCGACATGATCGATGCTCCGGTTTCGGGGAGCGTCATCACGCTGCAGCAAGGCAAGCTGTCCGTGATGGTCGGTGGCCGCAAAGCAACTTTCGAGCACCTGAAGCCATTGCTTCTGGATATCGGGCCCAAGGTGACGCACGTCGGCGATAACGGTATAGCGCTGTCGATGAAGATCGCGGTGAATCTCCAGTTAGCAGTGCAGATGATGGCGTTCTGCGAGGGTGTGCTACTGGCGGAGAAGAGCGGCATTTCACGGGAGGTTGCGGTGGACGTAATGACTCACAGCGCGATCGCGTCGCCCATGATTCAGTATCGCGGTCCTTTCGTCCTGCAGCAACCGGAAGAAGCCTGGTTCGACGTCAACATGATGCAGAAAGACATGCTGCTGGCGATGGAGTTGGGCCGCAAGCTGAATGTCCCCCTCCCCACGACCGCCGTCAGCAATGAGTTCCTGACCGCCGCGCGCGGCATGGGTTGGGAGAAGTTGGACTTCGCCGTCATCTTTAATGTTCTGGCGCGCATGTCGGGAGTCACTACAGGAGTCCCAAAATGACGACCGTTACACAGCCGAGAGAAGCATCAGAAAAAGTCGATTTGTGGCTCCGGATGTACCGGCAGATGGTCGCCATCCGCCAATTTGAAGCGCAGGTCAACGAACTCTACACGCGGGCGTTGATGCCCGGCCTGGCGCATCTTTACATCGGTGAAGAGGCGGTCGCCGTGGGCGTATGCGAAGCGCTAGAGCGCACCGATTACATCACCAGCACGCATCGCGGTCATGGACATTGTTTGGCGAAGGGCGCTTCCCCCGATCGAATGTTCGCCGAACTGCTGGGCAAGAAGGCCGGGTACTGCAAGGGCAAAGGTGGTTCCATGCACATTGCGGACCCGGCCACCGGCAACCTGGGAGCGAACGCGATCGTATGCGGCAGCGCCGGCATTGCAACTGGTGCCGCGTTCTCGTCTCGGTGTCTCGGCAACGGCCGGGTGTCGGTATGTTTTTTCGGAGAAGGCGCGCTCGGCCAGGGTGTGCTGTACGAAGAGATGAACCTCGCCCAACTCTTCAAGCTTCCCGTGATTTACGTCTGCGAGAACAACCTCTATACGGAATACACGCATTACTCGGAAACCACGGCTGGGGATATTCTCTCTCGCGCGACTGCCTTCGGCTTAGAGGCCGCCAGCGTGGATGGGCAGGATGTACGCGCTGTTCATGCCACCGCACAGCGACTGGTGGATCGCGCTCGCCGTGGTGACGGTCCTGCGTTCCTGCTCTGCGATACCTATCGCTACCACGGCCATCACGTCGGCGACATCAACCGCGAATACTACCGCTCCAAGCAGGAAGAACATCTATGGAAGACGGAGCGCGATCCGATCGCGAATTTCGGCAAGTGGCTGGTGGAGCAGAAACTCGCCGATGTGGCGGCGCTTGATCGACTGCAGACTGAACTTGAGTCCGAGATGAAGAAGGCGGTTGACTTCGCAGTGGCGGCGCCTTACCCGGCCGTCGATGAAGTGGGCGAGGACGTGTATGCCTGAAACCCATCTTCACGCGCAAAACGATCGTGAGCTGACATTCGCGCAGGCCATTCGCGAGGCGTTGGCCGAGGAGATGCGCCGCGATCCGACCGTTTTTATTCTGGGCGAGGACGTAGCGGAAGCGGGCACGCCGTTTAAGGTTCTCTCTGGCCTGCTGGAGGAATTCGGCAAAGACCGCGTACTCGATACGCCGATTTCCGAAGCCGGCTTTACCGGACTCGCCGTCGGCGCGGCCATGACCGGAATGCGTCCGGTGGTCGACATCATGTTCGGCGACTTCATCACCCTGACCATGGACCAGATGGTTAACCAGGCCGCCAAGGTTCATTACATGTCGGGCGGAAAATGGCGAGTGCCGATGGTGATGCGCACGACCATGGGAGCGACCCGCCGCTCCGCTGCGCAGCACTCGCAATCGCTGCATGCGTGGTTCTGCCACGTTCCGGGCTTGAAGGTGGTTCTGCCTTCGACGCCCTACGACGCCAAGGGACTACTGAAGGCGGCGATTCGCGACGAGAATCCGGTTGTTTTCTTCGAAGACAAGATGATGTACAAGCTCAAAGGCCCGGTGCCTGCCGACGACTACATCGTCCCGCTGGGCGTGGCGGATGTGAAGCGTGTGGGCGAAGATATCACTCTGGTCGCTACCAGCAGCATGGTGCAAGTGGCGCTGGGTGCGGCAACGCTCCTGGAGGAAATCGGAATCAGCGCCGAAGTGGTCGATCCGCGCACCATGTGGCCGCTCGACGAAAAAACCCTGATTGAATCGGCCAGGAAAACCTCGCGGGCAATCGTTCTCGACGAAGGTTACGAACGCTATGGCGTCACCGCCGAACTTGCGTCGGTGATCGCCACCGGCGCATTCTACGATCTGGACGCTCCGGTCAAACGCATGGGCGCGATGCATGTTCCGATTCCGTTTTCGCCGCCCCTGGAAGATGTAACCGTGCCAACCGAGCAGACCGTGTCTGAAGCCGCTCGCGCACTCTGCGGACGGTAATTAAAGTTAGAAGGAAGAAGTCAGATTGCAGAAGTGAAGACCTATGTACCTGCGCTTTGAGAATTCTTACTTCTGCAATCTAACTTCTAACTTCTGACTTTTGACTTGTTTTCTGAAGCGCGTCGCATAAAAGGAGATTCTTATGGCTCTGCCCACTTATGGAACGATGGCGGTGGATTGGGAAAACCGGGTTGACTTCGATCGCTTGCGCCGGGAGCGCCTGGCGCGCGCCAAGGATCTTCTAACTAAGTCCGGGATGGGCGCGCTCTTGTGCTTCGACATGAACAATGTCCGGTACCTGACCGCGACCCACATCGGTACCTGGGCTCAGGACAAGGCGAATCGCTTCACGCTCCTTACGCGAAACGACGAGCCGATCTTGTGGGATTTCGGATCGGCGGCGAAGCACCATCAATTGCATTGTCCCTGGCTCGGAGAGCGGTCGCGTGCTGGAATCTCGATGTTGCGCGGCGCCATGACGCCGGAGATGGGGCGCGCCGAAGATGTGGCCAAGAAAATTCGCATCGAGTTAGAAATGCGTGGCCTGCACAAGGAGCCGGTCGGCATCGACATCATCGAATTGCCGGTCCTCTTCGCTCTGCAAAAAGAGGGAATCAAAGTCGTCGATGGGCAGGCGCTCATGTCGGAAGCTCGCGTCATCAAGACGCGTGACGAGATCGCGTTGCTGAACACGTCCGCCATGATGGTCGACGCTGCTTACGACGAACTCTATCGCGCCATGAAGCCGGGCATGAGCGAAAATCAGGCGGTGGGCCTGGTGAGCAAGGTGCTCTACGATCTCGGTTCTGAGTATGTCGAGGCCGTAAATGCAATCTCAGGCGAGCGCTGCAACCCGCATCCCCACGTTTTCTCCGATCGCGTGCTGCGTCCCGGAGACCCCGTGTATTACGACATTCTCCACTCCTACATGGGATACCGCACCTGTTATTACCGCTGCTTCACGATCGGATACGCCTCGCACGCCATGAACGATGCGTATAAACGGTGCCGCGAATATCTCGACGCGGCGATTGAACTTGTTCGCCCGGGACGTACTACCGCCGAAATTGCCGCCGTGTGGCCGAAGGCGCAGGAGTTCGGTTTCCCGAACGAGGAAGCATGCTTTGCGCTACAGTACGGTCACGGCATAGGTCTCGCCATATGGGAGAAGCCCGTGATCAGTCGCCTCGTATCGCTCGACCACCCCTGTGAAATCAAGCCGGGCATGGTCTTCGCCCTGGAAACTTTCTGGCCCTCGACGGATGGCTGGAGTGCCGCTCGCATTGAGGAAGAAATCGTCGTCACCGAAACCGGCCATGAGGTCATCACGCGTTTCCCGGCCGAGGAACTGCTGGTTGCCGGCAGACACTATTTCACGGTGGATGGTCCGCTTCCCGCGATTCGAGAAACGGAATCGAAACCCAGCCAGCGCGTGCGCGAGATGATCGAAGCCAGCTCCCGGCAGGAACGCGTCGGCGTAGGCGACTAAGAAGCGCAACCATAGAGACGAGGCTTGCCTCGTCTCAGCCGCGTGATAAGTCATTGTGGAGGGACGGGCGTCTCGCCCGTCCAGCCGGGCGGGGACGCCCGTCCCACCACCAGCAGGTTTGGATCGAGAACAGAGTTATCAAACTATGGCGATCAGCGTCGTTATGCCCGCGCTCGAAATGGCGCAGGAAACTGGCAAGCTCATTTCGTGGCTCAAGAAAGAAGGCGAGTCCGTCGCCAAAGGCGAGCCTCTGCTGGAGGTCGAAACCGACAAAGCGGTGATGGAAATCGAATCCCCCGGCGATGGCGTCCTTGTCGGCATCAAGATCCAGGCCGGCGCCGAAGTACCGGTAGGCCAGACTATTGCCTGGATCGTGCGTCCCGGAGAAGTTCCTCCAGCGGATGAAGTCACGGTCGAATCGGGAAGAAAGATTAGCGCAGCTGCGGTGGCTTCCGTCGCGTCGATCGCGGCATCGGCAAATCAACCGACGAGTCACACACAACCGGCGACCCAGCCCGTAAAGGTTTCCCCCAAGGCGCGACGTCTCGCCAGCGAACTCGGCGTCAATCTCGCCGACGTCCGTGGATCGGGCGCTGGCGGAGAGATCCTCGCTTCCGACATTGTCGCGGCTGCCGCATCCGAAGCCAACGTGCCGCCCGCGACGGTTGATGGCGGCAGCCCCATCTCCCGTCTGATGGCCGAACGCACCACGCAGAGCTGGACGACCGTCCCGCATTTCTTCGTCGTCCGCGAAGTGGACGCAAGCGCTCTGAACGACGTGCGGCAGAGGCTTGGACCCGAGATTGAAAAATCGTGCGGAGTGAAACTCACGCATACCGATCTGCTGGCGGCGCTGCTTGCCCGCGTCCTCCTCAAACACCCGCGCATGAATGCAAGCTGGACCAATCAAGGCGTTCGTAGCAATGCCGCGATCAACGTTGGACTAGCGATGGCGGTGGACGACGGCGTGGTCGCGCCGGTGATTCAAAACGCTGATAAAGTCGCTCTGGGCGAGATTGCGGTGCAGCGCCGCGACCTTGCGGAACGCGCGCGCGGCGGCAAGTTGCGTCCCTCTGATATCGCAGGTGGCACTTTCACCATCAGCAATCTCGGCATGTTCGGCGTGGACGCATTCACCGCAATCATCATTCCTCCCCAGGCCGCGATTCTTGCAGTGGGAGCCATCGCCAACCGGGTCGTCCCGGTCGGTGTCGGTCCGGATGTTCGTCCCGGCATTCGTCCCATGATGACCTTGACGCTCTCGAGTGACCATCGTGTCGTGGATGGCGCCCGAGCTTCGGAGTTCCTGCGCGATCTGGTCGAGGCAATCGGCAGCCCGCTGCAATTTCTCAACAACGCCGGAGCTGGCGATTAGTCCGTATGAAGCCTCATGGTTTCGAAGTCAAAAACAAGATTTCGATTGCAGCCATTCTCGCCGCCCTGCTGCGAGTCAAGCTCCCAATCCCAATCTTCGCAGCCGCCCCCGGCTTGCTCGTGTTGATGGCCGCGCTCTCGCTGCCGAGTGCGGCGCAGGGAGGCCCACCCTTCATCGGCGACGACCCCGGAACCCCTGGCGACGGCAATTTCGAGATCAATGTCGCGGCCTACACTGAGCGCCATCCCACCGAGCGCATCTACAATGCCCCTATTCTGGACGCCAACTACGGCTGGGGGCCCCGAATCCAACTTAAGTATCAGGCGCCCTATCTCGTGGATGGTACCGATGGAGGTCCGACTCGTAGCGGATTGGGGAAGTCGCTGGCGGGCGTAAAGTGGCGCTTCTATGATAGCGGTGAGGATGGCCTGCAGATCTCGACCTATCCTCAGCTCGAGTTCAACAACCCCACATCCTCGCTGCAGCGCGGACTCGTGGACTACGGCACCAGGTTCTATCTTCCCATCGAGTTGACCAAAAAGATTGGGCCATTCGTGGTCAATCCCGAGGTCGGCTACTGGTTCGCCGGTAGTAAGGGCGCAGCTTGGGCTACCGGACTTGTTGTGGGTAGGGATGTCAGTAAAAAGCTCGAACTGGATGGCGAACTGTATGACACCGCCAACACAAACGGTTCCAATCACTGGAACACCCTTGATGGCGGAGGCCGCTACAAGCTCGGACAGCACTTCGTGCTGCTGTTCATGGCCGGCCGCAGCCTCCGCGGGCCGACGAGCGGTCAGCCGCAATTCTTCGGCTATCTGGGGATGCAGTTCCTGTTTTCCGTGAAACACAAGAAGGAAAACACGTCTGAGACCATCCCGTAGCTCGAGATGTCGCACAGTGATTTGTAGGACTCGGGAAGTCAACTGGTACCCCTTTTCGCTTTCTTAGCCTTTGTGGAGAAGTAAGAACAGGTTTACACCAGTAACCCGGTTGTGGGTAATCTGGCCCGATTAGAATGGATTCGGAGCACGATTCATACCGCACCTTAATGATAATGATCAGGACCTTGAATTAGGACATACCCGGGGGGCAAATGAAAACACATCTGAGATGGGGTTTCACAATTACTGTGTGCGCACTGCTCATGGTAAACATCGCACTCCCTCAGGACACCCTGAAACAGGACAGCAGCGCAACTGTAACCATCGTCACGGCAGGTGATGTCTCGGTCATCAGAGCGGCGGACGGCAAGACCGCAGTGACCATCAACTTTGTTCCGGGCAAAGCGAAGTCAGGCGACACACGAATTACGATTTCAGGCCCGTATTCCTTGGATGTGAACGGAGGCGTGAAGGAGGTCAAAGGCCCCCAGGGAGTCGAGCTTCATGTGCTAAGTCACGAAGAATTGCGCTTCGAAGCTCCGGAAATCAGTTTATGGGAACAATCACACAAGTTTTCTCAATCCTCTGCATGCAGCAAGATTCCCAAGTTTTCCGGATGTGGCAATCCAGTTTGTGACCAACCTGACCATCCGGGGGACCAGTGCCGGTATAACAGTAGTTCCGGCTGCTCCTGTGTGGCCCCAGGCGGCGGTCCATGCTCGGAGACGGCGAATCCTCCGCAAGAGCGGAAGTAAAACCAAAACTGGCGTGAGCGCCGGCAGGGCATAGGCCACATCGGCAAATCCCCGTCTCTAACTCTAACAATGTCGGCGGTGCCAAGCCCTTTCGGAGCACACTGCGGCGTGCACTCGAAAGAAGAGCGCTATTTCACTTTCGTTGAAGAATCGCCATACCAACCAGGGCTCGCTCGCGATCGTCTCAGGTCAAGCGGTGCAGTGATGCAATTTGTGTGTCCGCTTCGAGATTTTGTTCTCTAGTGCCGTGACCGCGTGATGAAATCTCGATTTCCCCAAATCTTGTCAACCCCCAATTTCCCTGCTTTTTTCTCTATGTCATTGAATCGCCAAGGAAAATAAACCCGCCAAATCTGGCGGTATACCCCCTCCAACTTGATAAAATAGATATAGAGATCAAAAAAGGTGCGGAATCCTTCTCCGCACCCCTTTTTATTTGACATGCAAATTCTCCAGCGCCCCTGCCCCGGGCGAGAAACGAGCATTTGAACTCAGATGACCCGATCATCCGATGGCCAGATGACCCGATTTCTCCCCTAACTCCTTATTCAAGAATATTTTAGGTATAAGTCCTTTAGATTCAAAGACCGAATCAAAAAACTCCCGCTAACCCCATGATTCCATTACCTAGGGGGAGGGGGGGTGTGGGAGTACTAACCAGTAAACACCATCCCGAACTGGGAATCGAATTCGGAATGACGCCCGAATGCACACAGCACAAAACTGAATGCCCACCCGTCGAAGTGACACTTAAAATGGCTGCATGAGACGAATCTGCGTTTTCTGCGGTTCGAGTTCTGGGAACCGCCCAGAGTATCGTGCCGCCGCCGAGGAATTGGGTGCGGAACTCGTGCGCCGGAAGATTGGGCTGGTTTATGGTGGCGGCAACGTGGGTCTGATGGGCCTAATCGCCGACGCCGTGCTGAGGGCAGACGGCGAGGTGCAGGGCGTCATCCCAGAACACCTGATGGGACGCGAGGTCGGACACAAGGGGTTGACCAAACTCCACGTCGTGCGATCGATGCACGAACGCAAGGCCCTCATGGCCGACCTGTCGGATGCCTTTGTCGCGTTGCCGGGCGGGTTCGGGACTCTGGAGGAGTTCTGCGAGGCGGTAACTTGGACACAACTTGGTCTGCATGCGAAGCCCTGCGGCATCCTGAATGTTTTGCAGTATTACTCGCCGCTGCTGGCGATGTTCGACCATGCCGTGGAGGAGCGATTTCTGAAGACGGAGAATCGGGCGCTGGTATTGGCGCGGGAGTCGCCTGCCGACCTACTGCAAGCATTGGAGGAGTGGCGTCCCTTACGGGTGGAGAAATGGCTCAGTCGGGAGACGTGGTAAATAGGCAGAGTGCTCCCAAGGGGGCTACTTCATCGCCTCTTTCTTCAACCTCTCAATCTGCTCCAGATGATTTGGTCCGTGTTTCGACATCATCTGCACGTAGTCGGCAACGGTGACTCGGTGATCGAGTTCGGGATGACGTGCGGATTTCTGCAAGTCTTCCGCTTGCAGTCGCTTCAGCAACTGCACGTTGGCGTGGCGGTTGAGTCCATAGAGTGCAACCAACTCGGGGGATGAGGATTCCAGATACCCCAGATTCTTCGCCCATGCGTTCTGATCAATCGGTGCAATAACCGGGTCTTGATCAGCGAGCATTTGGCGAATGCGGTAGGCGTACAGTATTTCTATATCCGCCAGATGTCCAAGAATCTACAAAATGCACCATTTGTCTGGTGCGGGTTTGTAGCGCAGTGTCTTCTCTGGTAGCCCTGAAACTGCCGCTGCAATTTGTTTTGGACTCTTTTCCGCTGCATCCAAATGCTTCTTCAGGTCCGCCTCAGTCATAAGGGATTCTCATTTGGCAATTAGCGGACGACAAACAGGATCACAAAGATCGTCCGCATCTGCTCAGTATAAACGCGGCATTATGCGCCGAGATTGCGGGAGGCAAGCAGTTGCTCATGCCGATACAGTCTGTGGGCAGCGCCTTACGATGTCTTGCGGGCTAACAAGAGCGTCCCGACGCTTGAGGATGCGTTTAGAGGGAATTTTCAACTCCCCCTTTCGCACCAATCACTCCTGGGATTGACTATCCCAGTGCCGAATCGTGCCCCACCTTAGTTGTGGGGAATCCTGTGGAGCAGTTCATGGGGATCGGGAAACGACTCGGGTGCAACCAGAGTGTGCTCTGGCGGCCGAGTTCGTCCCCGGATCGCCGCAACCAAGGCGTCAAGGGCCTGTGCTGTGATTGCGGGCACCACGATGGTGGCTGCCAGAGCGCCCTGCCGTACCCAGGCTTGCCCGGTTTGCGGGAGACCGTCGACGCCAAGAAAGGGCAAGCGAGACTTGCGATCCTGCCCGGGTTCGGCCTGCTGGTCCTCAATCGCGCGCCGCGCGCCCACTGCGAGGGCGTCGTTTTGCGCCTGCACAACTTTGATTGCCTCATCGCGTGCCGTCGATAGCCGCAACCAGGACGCCACCACATGAAAGCCGGCTTCTTCGGTCCAGTTCGCGCCTTTCAAGATTCTGACATTTACGCTCGCCGGTTTGGTTTCGAGCATCCCTGCGGTGCGGTATTCCGTGACGGCACTGAGGGACGGACCCTGAACATACAGAACGGAGCCGCCCTTGGGTAGAAGGGCGGCTAGCTGGCGGCCTTGAATTCTGCCGACCTCATGATTGTCAACACTGACCGCAAAGACCGGGACAGTGCTGCCGGAACGGAGTTCCTTTAAGTAGTCGGGATTGCTATTAAGAAGCACCCACGCCCTGCCGGATGCCACCACCGCCTCCGCGATCTTGGGAAAAGACGTTCGACCGGCCGATTCCACCAGGATGCCATCCACGCCCTCGCGATCGTGGATCGCGTCGAGAAGTTGCTGACTCTGATCAACCGCGTTGCTGTTGGCAAAGAGAATCTGCACCTCAACTCCCAGGCGGGCGGCGGCTTCCTGAGCCGCGGCGGCTTGCTGGCGCTGATAGTCGTTGTCCTGAGTGATGAGCGAGACGACAAAGCGGAGCTTTTTCATGTCTTCCCCTCAAAGACTGAGAAAAAAGCAAGGTAATGCCAGCATGCCCGGCTCCTGCTCAAGCGACTAGCCTTGCTTCAACGCATCCTCGAAAACTCAAACACCCCTTAGCGGGTAGAGAAGCTGTACACCGTTACGGTGTGATAGCGCTCCCCGGGTTTCAACTCAGTCGTGGGGAAATCGGGATGATTCGGTGAGTCAGGAAAGTGCTGCGTCTCCAGGCACACGGCTGCATGCAACTGGTCCGGCTTCCCGCCCTTGCCTTTGATCGAGCCGTCCAGGAAATTGCTGCTGTAAAACTGGACTCCGGGCTGATCGGTCAAGACTTTCAGCAAGCGCCCGCTGCCCGGATCATAGAGTTCGGCGGCTTCCGCCAGTTTTCCGCCCTTGCTATCCAGCACCCAGTTGTGGTCATAGCCGTGACCCCGGTGCAGCTGTTCATCGTCCGCGTTAATCCGCGCTCCAACAGCAGTCGCTTTGCGAAAATCAAAGGGCGTCGATTCCACCGGCTTCAACTCACCCGTCGGAATCAGCCCGGCATCCACGGGCGTGAAGTGCGATGCATGGAGCGTGAGTTGATGGTTCAGAATGTCGCCCTGCCCAGCCAGATTGAAATAAGAGTGATTAGTCAAATTGACGACGGTGTCTTTGTCTGTCGTTGCCGAATACTCGATTCGCAAACTCCCTTTCACCAATGTGTAGCGAACCATCGTCGACAAGTTACCTGGATATCCTGCCTCGCCGTCTTTACTCAAATAACTCAGTTCCACTCCGTCCGCGACCGCCTTCGCTTTCCAGACCACGTTGTTGAAGCCGTGAGGGCCGCCGTGCAGAGTGTTCTCGCCGTTGTTCAGAGGCAGCGAGTATTTCTTGCCATCCAGGGTAAAGCTGCCGTGCGCGATGCGATTCCCATAACGGCCAATGATGGCCCCGAAGAACGCGGAGGAAGGGCCGTTAAAGTTGGCCACATAGCCGTCGAGGTCATCGAAGCCAAGCACCACATCCGCCGGCCTGCCGTTGCGGTCTGGAGCCTTCAGGGAAACCACAATTCCGCCGTAGGTTGCGATTCGAGCTTCGTAATTGCCGTCGCTCAGAGTGTAGATCTCCACCGGAGTTCCGTCCGGCAGTTTTCCAAATGGTTTGCTCGTCACTTTCGTTTGCGCCTCCGCGATCATTGTAACCGCTAAGCACAACCCGCTGATCGCGATCATCCGTAGGATTTTCTGAACGCTCATTGCGCTCCTCGCTTCTGAATTTACCGGTTTGTTTGGACCGCTGTCGCTGCAACGGCGATTAATGTTGGCAGGATGTCTCCCAGAGAGTCATTTCCCCGCTGGCCCAACGTGAAATATAGCTTGTTATACAGAGGATACAGATCTTCGTAAGTGCGTTGCGCCGAGCTATCAGGCGCGAACGTCCGGTGGCCGGGGCAAATCTTGTCTTGCGCTTCCTCGATGGTCTTGAAAGTGCCCGCGGCCAGAAAAGCAAAGATCGCGGATCCAAGACTGACTACGCTCTTGCTCGGAACCAGCACAGGACGCCCGAGCACGTTGGCATATACCTGGTTGAGCACATCATTTTTCTGAGGTATCCCTCCGGCGTTGATTACCCGTTTGATGTGTACACCATGCCCCGCCATACGATCGAGAATGACGCGCGTATGAAACGCCGTCCCTTCGATCGCGGCGAACAGTTCGTCTTGAGCCGTGCTCTGCAGGTTCCATCCCAGCGTAACACCGCGCAGGTTGGGATTCACCAGCACGGTGCGATCGCCGTTGTCCCAGGTCATGCGCAGTAAGCCTGTCTGTCCCGCCCGGTAGTTCTCCAAGCCGACGCTCAGCGTTTGCACATCGGTGGCGGCACGCGTTGCAATCGCGCTGAATATGTCTCCCACGGCGGAAAGTCCGGCTTCGATTCCGGTCCGTTGCGGATGCACGCTGCCCTGAACCACTCCACAAACGCCGGGCACCAGATTCACCGACGGAGTGATTCCAATGATGCAAGTCGATGTGCCGATCACGTTCACCATGTCATCGGTTCGGCAACCGGCGCCGATTGCGTCCCAATGCGCGTCGAAGGCTCCGACCGGGATCGGTATGCCTGCCTTCAGCCCCAGCTTTTCAGCCCAGACCGCCGATAGCGTACCCGCGATCTGATCGGAAGTGGCGTATTCGCCATCCAGTTTTTCGCGGACTCCCTGCAACAGCGGGTCCACTTTCACCAGAAAGCTCTCCGGTGGAAGGCCACCCAGTTCGCGGTTCCACATCCACTTGTGTCCCATGGCGCAAACGCTGCGCTTCACTTTCTTGGGGGCAGTGATGCCACAGAGCGTGGCCGCCACCATGTCACAATGCTCGAAGGCGGAGACGAACTCGGAGCGCTTCTCGGGGTTGTGGCGCAACCAGTGCAGAAGCTTCGAAAAACCCCACTCCGACGAGTACACGCCGCCGCACCATTGAATGGCTTCGAGTCCCTCGCGCCGCGCCGCTTCAGTGATCTCCGCTGCCTCGCCTTTGGCGCGGTGATCGCACCAGAGGTAGTACTCTGCCAGCGGTTGCATGTTTTTCCCGACGGGAATGACCGACGAGCCGGTGGTATCGAGCGCAATCGCCTGCACCCGATCCCCGGAGATGCCCGCCTTGCTCACCGCTTCGCGTGTGGCCGCCGCCAGAGCGCGCATGTGATCGTCGTGCGATTGCGTGGCGTATTCCGGGTCTTCCCGCTTGCGGTGCAGAGGATATTCTTCCACGGCGGACGTCAGCAGGCCACGTTCGCTGTCTACGAGGGAGACGCGCACGCTAAGAGTTCCAAAGTCCACTCCCGCCACGATGGCCATCAGCAGGCCTCGTTGTCGTGCCCGTGCCAGTACATGTTCCAGCCCAGGTAGCGGGTCGCGGCCTCATGCACGGCCGAGGCGACGGTCGAAAGATTGGCGGCAACGTGGTGCTCGAAGCCGTTCTCGCAAATGTAGCGCAGCAACTTCTGCAAGTGCGCGATTTCGACCACTCCCGCGCCGCCGAAGGTGTTGAGCGGGTCGTCGGTGAAGCGGCCTTCACCCACGTACCCGCGCATCTTGCCGGACGTGTCGTCGGTCGAGAAACGTGCGAAGCTCATTTTCTCCGGCTTGATCACCCCGACACAGGTGCCGAAGGTGTTCTCCTTGCCCACCGTGCCGGCAATGATTGCCTGAAAGTCCATCTTTACCGAGCGGAAGAAATGTTTGGGCAGGTTCGAGCAATGAAAGCAGACCGCCTTGTTCGGGTCCGGCCCGTAGTTGTTATTCCAATCGAGAAGAGCCGACGGAGTTCTCGAAGCAAGTTGCATGGCGTGCATTCCCAGTACGCCGCAAATATCCACTTCGCACGCGCTGGACAGCAGTTCGTTACTCATCATGCTCATGATCGTGCAGGGAACGACGCCCAGGTTTTCTTCAATCGAAGTCCAGCACTGGACCGCGCTGATCGTAACCTCGGTCGCCGCCATCCACTGATCGACGACCGCTCCCAGTTTTGCCATTTTCAGCAAGGCCGCCGCCGGCACGTTGCTCGAATCCGCGTACTGCTTGATGGCGGCCAACTTGGCCTGCGCATGATCGTCGTTGTCTTTCATGCGCTCGATTCGCCCGAGCACTTCGGAAAGATCGAGCGTCTCGATGGAAATGCCCTGCGATTCCAGTATCTTCTCGCTGTAACGCACCGTGTTGAATGCGGCCGGGCGCGCGCCGATGGCGCCGACTCGCAGATTGCGAAATCCCTTGACCACCCGGCAGATCGCCGCGAACCACTCCAGATCGAGAGCAAACTCGGGCGAGTCGGGACTTTCCGTGTGCAACGTAGTAATGGAATAGGGAATGCCGTACTGCCGAAGATTGTTGCAAGCCGACATCTTTCCGCAGAAGCTATCGCGGCGAAAGGCAATTGCCATTTTCTCGGGATCGTCCGGCGTCGCCTGAATCAGGACGGGAACGCGGAGATCCGCCAGACGCAAGGCGTCGGCGATTGCCCGTTCTTCCCCGAAGTTTGGCAGGGTCACGATGATTCCGTCGATCCGCTCGCGATTGCGTTTGAACAGTTCGGCGCAGCGCCGCGACTCTTCCCGCGTCTCCACCGCCCCGTATCTGCTTTCCTCCGGAGTCAGCGCCACCGCCTCCATGTTGGCCGCTTCCAGCACGCGCAGAATTTCTTCCCGTCCGCTCTTGGCTAAGTGGCCGGGGAAAAAGCCCCGGTTGCCAACAATAACTCCCATTACCATCTTTTTATGATTGACCGGCATATTACTCCTCTCCTGCACCTCAGGATTTACGTTTTGGCGCGAATCGAAAACAATAAATAAGACCGAACACCAGCAACAGCGCTCCCCACCACACGTTGGCGTGTAAGTGGTAAAGGACCACGCTAGGATTTTCAGGAGGATTTATCAGTTGGTTAATTCCCGCAGCGAGAATCAGCGCCCCATTCACGGCCAGTGAAATACCGATAAAAAACCAGATCGAAATCATGCAGCGTGCCTCCGTTCACCAGAGAATCGTCTACCAGAAAATGATGTTTAGCGCGACGAAAACCAAACTAACCACGCCCGCCCAGAAAATAGGCCTCTGGTACAAGGGCAGCTTCCCTACGCTGGGAACCTTCGTCAGCCCGTACACCAACCCCGTCAACTGGCTCTCCGGTATTGGCTTGGTCGCCAGACTCACGACTACGGTCACGACGACGCAAGTTATAAAAGACCAGAGTGCCTGATACATATCCTGAGCAAGACCTTTGGCGTGAGGCGACAACGCCACATAACGCAGCGCGGAAGGATCGAGCTTCACCCAGATCCACATGCTGACCGAACAAGCCGTCCCGCATAGCAATCCCCAGAAACCGCCCGGGCCAGTCGTCCGTTTCCAGAGCATCCCAAGTACGACCGTACCGAACAGCGGAGCAATGAAGAAGCTGAATAACGCCTGCACGTAATCCATGATACTGGCGAACTGCATCACCAGATACGCTGTGCCTACGCTAATCAGCACGCCGATCACCGTGGTCCAGCGGCCCATGTTCACGTAATGATGGTCGGTGCCCTTGCGATTGATAAACGGCCGATAAATGTCGTAAGTCCACACCGTTGTGAAGGCGCTCACGTTGCCCGCCATTCCGGACATGAAGCCTGCGATCAGCGCTGTAACTCCAAGCCCGAGCAACCCGGGGCCACAGTAGCGGGCCAGCATAAGCGGGAGAACGTCGTTATAACTATGGCCCCCAGTTATTCTGGCCACCGATTCCGGAACCAGCTTCACCGGCAGCACGGCCAAGCCGATCAATCCCGGGAGGATCACGATGAACGGGACTGCCATCTTGAATGCGGCGCCGATGATGGGCGCTATTTCCGCGCTGCGAAGATCCTTCGCGGCCAGAACGCGCTGCACCACCAGGAAGTCCGTAGTCCAGTAACCGGTCGAGATCACCATGGCCAGCCCAAACACAATGCCGGTCCAATGAATTCCCATTGGATTGTTGGTGAATGAGCCCAAACCCGACCAGAGATGAACGTATTGCGTCGAGGCTCGCTGAGCAATTTGCAATTTGAGGTTGGTCCAGCCGCCGGCTTCGTACAATCCCAGAATCGGAATCAGCAGAGCGCCCGCCCAGATGAGAAAGAACTGCAGGACTTCATTGAAGATCGCGGAGCGCAACCCGCCCAGGGTCACATAGATCGCAACCGTCAGAGACGAGACCCAGATGCTGAAATTAATGTCCCACCCGAGCACGATCTGCATGACCTTGGCCATGGCAAACATGTTGACGCCGCTCATGAGTACGGTCATGAAGGCGAACGAAACCGCCGATAGCGCGCGGCTAGGTTCCCCGTAACGCAGTTGCAAATATCCCGGCACCGAATGCGTCTTGGAAATGTAATAGAACGGCATCATCACCAGCGCCAGGAACAGCATTGCCGGGATGGCGCCGATCCAATACCAGTGTGTCGCCAGAATGCCATACTGGTAGGCAGAACCCGCCCAGCCCATCAGTTCGAGCGCGCCGAGATTGGCCGAGAGAAAACTAAGACCGGCCACCCATGCCGTCATCTCCCGTCCCGCCATGAAGAAATCTTCGCCGGTGTTGGCTCGCCCTTTTAAGTACCAGCCGATGGACAGCACCAGGGCAAAATAAAAAATTACAATGACAACATCGATGGAGGATAGATGTACCAGCCGAGTTGGTACTGCGGCCGCTAGCAGTGGCGTCATCGCTTGTCCTTATCCTTGAGATGTCCTTAGATGTCCTTGGCCTGCCCGTAATATGCGTTCTTGCCGTGCTTTCTCAGATAATGCTTGTCGTGCAGCGCGCTTCCAACCGGTGGCGCCGCGGCATCGATGCCGAGCGTGAAATAGGCCATGCGCGCGATAGCCTCGAGAATGACTGCGTTATGAGCCGCTGCTCCCGCGTCCTCTCCCCAGGCGAAAGGCCCATGGTTGGCCACCAGCACGCCCGGCGTTGCAGAAGGACTTGTTTGCTGCAGGCTCCGCACGATGACGTAACCGGTGTTCTTTTCGTAGTCCTCGGCAATCTCTTCATCGGTCATCGTGTACGTTACCGGTATTGGACCATGGAAATAGTCCGCGTGAGTAGTGCCAAAGCATGGGATGGACCTGCGAGCTTGGGCCCAGGCGGTGGCATATTCAGAGTGAGTATGGGCGACGCCGCCGATTTCCGCAAACTGGTTATACAACACCAGATGGGTGGGAAGATCGGAGGAAGGCTTCAAATCGCCCTCCACGACGTTGCCGAGCAGGTCGGTGACGACCAGATGCTCCGGCCTCATATCTTTATAAGGAACGCCGCTGGGTTTGATCACAACCAATCCCTCTTCCCGAGAGATTCCGCTGGCATTGCCGAAGGTGTACAGAACCAGGTTTCTTCGTACGAGTTCCAGGTTGGCGTCCAGGACTTGTTCCCGCAGATGCTGCAGCATAGCTTCTGTCTCATCGCCGCGACCGCGTCCGGTCATACGGTAATCGTTTTCTCAAAATGAACAACTTGTCACATTATTCCCATGCCGGGTTCAATTGCAACCTTCTTTTTAGGCCGTCCGAATGGTATTGGAAAACTAGACGGTTCTCGACCCACAGGGGAAAGGACGATGGCGAGTGTGGGCGGTTCGGAGGTGAAGTTGCTCGCAGGAGTGATCTCAACAGCACGGCAAATGTGTATCGCGGCTTGTGTTGTATGTCGGGGTACGGATGGTTGCGGCGGGAGCAGCGAGGTGCTAGGCTGGATGCGAATAAAAGGCGAATACACTCGCGGAGCATTGTATGTCCCCGTCGCAGCAGGCCTTAGCCCCACGATTCAGCACGACGCTCGATACTGTTCAGGAAATTCTGGGGTCGCTGGTGGCACGCTACCGCACCGACGAAGTGCTGACTTCGGTGCGGCAAATCGCGGCGCGTGAGGCGGAGTTTCGTCCCATGCCGGACTGGGTGAGAAGTGAACTGTCCGAGGCGTACCGCGCCAAAGGGATCAAAGAACTCTATTCGCACCAGGCCGCCACAGCCGAGTTAATCCACGGGGGCAGAAACGTTGTCGTGGTCACGCCAACGGCATCGGGGAAAACACTCTGCTACAACCTCCCGGTATTGAACGCAGTACTGGAGGATCCCGATACTCGCGCGCTATACCTGTTTCCGACCAAAGCGCTGGCCCAGGACCAACTCGCCGAATTGCACGATTTAGCCAAACGCCTCGACGACTGTTTTGGAGTGTTCACTTATGACGGCGATACGCCAAGTGATGCGCGCAAGGCGATCCGAGAGCGTGGGCATGTGGTCCTGACGAACCCGGACATGTTGCACAGCGGAATCCTGCCGCACCATACAAAATGGATGCGGCTGTTCGAGAATCTGCGCTACATCGTGCTGGATGAATTGCACACTTATCGCGGGGTGTTCGGAAGCCACCTGGCGAATGTGCTGCGGCGATTGCGACGCGTCGCGCAATTCTACGGTTCGAATCCGCAGTTCATCTGCTGTTCCGCGACAATTGCAAATCCGGGCAAGTTGGCCTCGCAGCTCATCGAGAAGGAAGTCGAGGTTGTCGAGGAGAATGGCGCTCCCGCCGGAGAAAAGCTTTTCGTTTTTTACAATCCGCCACTGGTCAACCGAAACCTTGGCATTCGGCGCAGCTATATCAATGAAGCCACGCGTGTAGCCAAAGAACTTCTTGCACGCAAGTTGCAGACGATTGTTTTCGCCAACAGCCGATTGCATACCGAGGTCCTGCTGACCTATTTGCAGCAGGCGAATCCGCCGAAGCCTGGCCAGGCGGAACCGGTTCGGGGCTATCGCGGAGGCTACTTGCCCGGCGAGCGGCGCGAGATTGAACGGGGGTTGCGCGAGGGCCGGATTCGCGGAGTAGTGACGACGAATGCACTGGAGTTGGGGATCGATGTCGGGTCACTCGACGCTTGTGTGATGGCGGGTTACGCGGGTTCGATCGCTTCGACGTGGCAGCGCGCCGGACGTGCTGGGCGGCGCAGCGGAACGTCCTGCGCGGTGTTCGTCGCGTCTTCCGCGCCGCTCGACCAGTTCATTGTGCAGCATCCCGACTATTTTTTCGGAAGTTCGCCGGAACACGCGCACATTCAGCCCGACAACCTTGAGATTCTCGTGAACCATTTGAAGTGTGCCGCGTTTGAGTTGCCACTGTCGCCCGATGAGAAATTCGGCAGCGTGGAATTGCCCGAACTCTGCGAACGGCTTGCTGAAGCTGGGTTCCTGCAGCCTAGCGGAGGCAACTGGCACTGGATTCAGGAGGGCTATCCGGCGGATACGATCAGCCTGCGATCGGTGACGTCCGACAATTTCATCATCATCGACATTACTGGAGACGACGACGGAGAGCCGGAGGTGATCGGAGAGGTAGACTTTTCGTCGGCTCTGACCACCGTTCACCCGAAGGCGATTTACATCCATCAAGGCCAGCAGTATCACGTCGAGCGACTTGATTTCAGCCAGCGCAAAGCGTACGTGAAACGGGTGAACGTCGACTATTTCACCGACGCCATCCGCTACACGCAGGTGCGGGTACTCGAAATCGCAGAAGAGCGGAGCATCCCAGGTCCGGCAGCACGCGCTCATGGCGATGTGCTCGTGCGATCGCAGGTTGTCGGCTTCAAGAAAATCAAATTCTTCACCAATGAGAACGTGGGCTCCGGGAAGCTCGAATTGCCGGAGAACGAGATGCACACCACTTCGTTCTGGGTGACGCTCGAACACGAACTACTGGCGGGATTGCCCTTCACGCTTTCGGAGCGACAGAATGGCATCTTTGGATTGCTCTACGCCCTCGGGTCCATGGCGACGCTGCTTCTGATGTGCGACCGTCGCGACCTTGGCGCCGCGGTCGGCGAGCGGCCGGCGAGTGTGGGCGCCGACACTAATATTGACTGCCAGGAGTTCGCGACGGCGACGGGTGCCGAGAAGGAATTCTTCGAGCCAAACCTGTATCTGTACGACGCGTATCCCGGAGGGATTGGATTCAGCGAACCGCTCCACCGCATTTGTGACGTGCTCTTGACCCGCACGCGCGAACTCATCTCGGCTTGTCCGTGTGAAAACGGATGCCCATCGTGTGTCGGCCCCGCCGGTGACAGGAGTGAGCGCTCCAAGGAAGTAGCTCTCGCGATCCTTGAGCGTATGTGTTCCGGCTCTCCACCAGCAAGCTTGGATCGACGGAAATAACAATCACGCGGTCACGGTAGCTAGGAAGGCATGAGTCTCACGACAGCAGATCGCTTTGCCCGGTTGAAGGCGCTGCAACGCCCACCGTCCATGCAACTGCCCCTAGCTGGACGCGAGGTCGTGCCGCTGCCGAATCCTGCTGCAGCAGAAATCTTCGACAGAGCTTCGCGTGTTGCCATCGGAGCAGAGAGGCTTGCGCTGATTCTCGGTGCCACGGTAAAGCGGAACTGCCACGGCGAACATCTGTCACTGCATTGTTGGCATGGTGGTCATGCCCCGTGCGCTCCAAGTGCCGCGGCACTGCGGTTGCTCGGACCCGATGCTTCGGAAGATGCCGCCGACGCCCAGAAGTGGCTTTTTCTTGATACGGAGACGACAGGACTCGCAGGCGGGACGGGAACGTATCCGTTTCTGGTCGGCCTGGCATGGTGGGAAGGCGGAGGCCTGGAGGTCGAGCAGTTGTTCATGCGTGAGTACAGTGAAGAGCGTTCGCTGCTCGCGGCGCTGGCCGAGCGCTTGACCGAACGTCCGGTACTCGTCACGTTCAACGGGAAATCGTTCGACTGGCCGCTGCTCGAAACTCGCTATCGCATGACGCGAACGATTGCTCCGCCAGTCCCGCGCGTCCACCTCGATTTCCTGCATCCGGCGCGGAATCTCTGGCGCCTGCGGCTGGGCTCTGTGAGATTGTCGCAACTCGAACGCCACGTGCTGGGGTGGGACCGTGGCGCAGATCTGGTCTCGGAGCTGATCCCGAGAATCTATCTCGACTTTGTACGCGGCGGGCACGCGGAGCCGCTGGTTCCAGTCTTCCAGCACAACCAGATGGATCTGCGCGGGCTCGCCGGACTCGCGGGGCGCATCCTGTCGCTTCTCGGCGATGACGATAGAACTTGCCAGGATGGACTGGAGTTGTACAGCGTGTCTCGCATTTGCGAGCGGAGCGGTGAGGTAAAGCGTGCGCGCAAACTGTACGAACAGTCGATTGGGTCGGTGCTTCCGATGGAAACTGATCGCGCTGCTCGCGTTGCGCTCGCAAGATTGGCCAAGCGCGACGGCGACCTCGCCCGCGCCCGCGAGCTTTGGGAAAGCGCGCTGGGAAACTCTCGCGAGGGCTACCAAGCTTACGAGCAGTTGGCCATCTACTACGAGCACGAGGCCCGAGAGCCGCGCCAGGCGTTAACGATCTCACGTCAGGCGCTCGCCCAACTTCATCGGGCGAACCAAGTTGGGACGATCGCGGCGGCAGCATACCGCAGAACCAAGGCGCGATTCGAGCATCGACTCGTGCGCCTCGAACGCAAGGCCGGCCCGCTCCTCGATCCGTTTGACGCATTTTCGCGCGCGGGTTGAAGAGACTCGGGCCCAACACAAAAATTGGCGGCTCGCTGATTGTAATGGCGATCGTCGGTAGAGCTGTGTTGACTACCGATCGTTTGCCTGATTGCCGAAGCGTACCACAGCATTGCTCCGGCCTATCTGGTGCCTCTGGTGGCGTATATTGTTGTCGCGGGCTATGCCTTTGCTGGCGCGAAGGCGGGATATCGCGCGGAAGGGAAGTAACGCCTGCGGCGCCACGGAGAAGGACGGAGCGATTCTTAGAGTTCAACGGCGTTGTTGAAGAAAAGGACCACATGTTCTTACTAATACCATCTTATACGGGCTCTATTCGCAGATTTGTTGGCGCCAGCGTTCTTCTGTTGGCGCTTATAGCTCACTCTTCTTCGATGTTTGGGCAGAGCGCAACTTCTCCGACTGCACCTACCGCCTCTGAACCCCCGGCCCTGATTGACCAGGCTTGGCAGAAGGCCAGCGCGAAGTATGACGCCCAACGCTCGACCATCCTTAAAGAAGTGGACCGCGTGGATGATATCGGCCCGTACCGACCGGATTGGGAATCGCTCCAGAAATACGAAGTTCCCGCGTGGTACAAGGACGCTAAGTTCGGAATCTTCATTCACTGGGGTGTTTACTCGGTTCCCGCTTTTGCCAACGAATGGTATCCGCGAGACATGTATCGCGAAGGTTCCGATGAGTACAAACACCATATCGCCACTTACGGACCGCAAGATAAGTTTGGCTACAAAGACCTTATCCCGATGTTCAAGGCCGAGCACTACGATCCCGCAGCTTGGGCGCGGCTCTTTAAGCAGGCGGGTGCGAAGTATGTCGTTCCAGTCGCTGAACATCATGACGGCTTTGCCACGTATGACAGCGGCCTCAGCGACTGGACGGCGGCGAAGATGGGCCCGCACCGCGACGTGATTGGCGATTTGGCAAAGGCGGTGCGCGCCGAGGGTCTTCACTTTGGCGCTTCGTCACACCGCGTGGAGCACAATTTTTTCCTGGGCGTGGGTCGTACCATCCCGTCCGACATCAACGATCCGAGGTACGCGGACTTTTACGGACCAGCGCACAATTGGCTGGACAAACCGGAAGGCACGCCGCTTTCCGATGACTTTACTTACGTTTCCTCGGCGTGGGCCGACGACTGGCTTGCCCGTGCTTCGGAAATTGTCGAGAAATATCACCCCGACGTCATGTACTTCGACTGGTGGATCGGACAAGCATCGATTCGTCCGAACCTGGCTCGCTTTGCGGCGTTCTACTACAACTCGTCGCTCAAATATGGTGATCACGTCGGAGTGATTGACTACAAGGACTATGCGATGCAGGAGCACTCCGCAGTGCTCGACGTCGAACGCGGCCAACTCGGCGACATTCGCCCGCTCTATTGGCAGACGGACACTTCGGTGAGCAACAAATCGTGGGGCTACATCGAGAACGACACTTTCAAGTCACCGAAGTTCATAGTTCAACAACTCATCGATATCGTGAGCAAGAACGGCAACCTGCTGTTGAACGTCGGCCCTCGCTCGGACGGCACCATACCCGACGAAGTGCAGCAAGTGCTGCGAGACGTAGGGTCGTGGTTGACCGTTAACGGGGAGGCCATTTACGGCACGCGCCCGTGGAGGACTTATGGGGAAGGCCCCACCAAAGTCGTGACCGGAGCTTTCCACGACGCCGACACCAGCGACTATACTGCCGAAGACTTTCGCTTCACGACCAAGGGCGACACGCTGTATGCGATTGAACTCGGCTGGCCATCCAGCGGGGAAGCGGTCATCCGTTCTCTGGGAAGTGGGGTTGGCGGTGGGAGAGTCGAAGGGGTGGCGCTGCTTGGTTCCGATGCGAAGCTCAGATTCGAGCAGCAGGCCGACGGTTTGCATATTCAAGTTCCGGCGCAAGCACCCGGCAAATATGCGTATGCCTATCGCGTCGCTTGGCACGAGTGATTTCAAGATTCCAGCCGACAAACATGGAGCGTATGAGACAAACAGACCGTAGTCCAGTTGCGAATCGGAAAAAGTCAAAGTCGGGTACTCTTCCCTACAAGAATGCCGCGCTGACCGCTGCGAAGAGAGTGAAAGATTTGCTCTCTCGCATGACGCTGGAAGAAAAGGCGGCCCAGATGCTTTGTATCTGGCAGAAGAAGCCAGAGACCCTGGTCGATAGCGAAGGCAATTTTGATCTGCAAAAGGCCAAGGCCGCATTTAAGCATCGCCGCGGACTGGGCCAGGTTGGCCGCCCCAGCGACGCGGGCAAGGGCAAGGACGCGCGCGGCATGGCGGAACTCACCAACGCGGTCCAGAAGTTCTTCATCGAGAACAGCCGCCTGGGAATTCCGGTGATTTTTCACGAGGAGTGTTTGCATGGCCATGCGGCCGTTGATGGCACGAACTTCCCCCAGCCCATCGCGCTGGGAGCGACTTTCAATCCGAAACTGATCGAGTCGCTCTTCACGATGACGGCCGAAGAGGCCCGGCTCCGCGGCACCCACCATGCCCTGACGCCGGTCGTGGATGTGGCGCGCGATCCGCGTTGGGGTCGCGTGGAGGAAACTTATGGCGAAGATCCGTATTTGGTTTCGCGGCTCGGCATCGCTGCCGTGCGAGGCTTCCAAGGTGATGCGACGTTCCGCGACAAAAAGCGCGTCATCGCAACCCTTAAGCATTTTGCCGGCCACGGACAGCCGGAATCGGGCATGAACTGCGCGCCTGCGAATGTGTCGATGCGCGCGCTCCGCGAGACTTTTCTTTATCCCTTCAAAGCGGTCCTGGACAAAGCCGGACCCATCAGCGTGATGGCGTCTTATAACGAAATCGACGGTGTGCCGTCGCATGCCAATAAGTGGCTGTTGCGCGACGTGCTTCGCAAAGAGTGGGGGTTCAAAGGATTTGTCGTATCTGACTATTTCGCAATTTGGGAGTTGAGCTACCGTCCCGACACGCACGGCCACTTCGTGGCAAAGGACAAGAAGGAGGCTTGTGCGCTTGCGGTCGAAGCTGGTGTGAACATCGAACTTCCGGACCCCGATTGTTACCTGCATCTCGTCGAACTCGTCCGCAAGGGTGTGCTAAAAGAGTCGCAACTCGATGAGCTGGTCGCCCCGATGCTGTACTGGAAATTTCAAATGGGCCTGTTCGAAGATCCCTACGTCGATCCCGACGAAGCCGCGCGAGTTGCCGGCTCCGACGCCAATCGTAAGCTGGCCTTGCAAGCAGCGCGGGAAGCGATCACGTTGCTGAAGAATGAAAACAACATTGCGCCGCTCAATCTGGATCGGATCAAAACCATCGCGGTCATCGGCCCGAATGCCGACCGCAGTTTGCTTGGCGGCTACAGCGGAATGCCGAAGCACAACAGCACCGTACTCGAGGGCATAAAAGCAAGAGTCGGCAATCGTGTCAAGGTCCTCTACAGCGAAGGCTGCAAGATCACGATCGGTGGATCATGGAATCAGGACGAAGTCATCCCCTCCAATCCCGATGAGGACCGCAAGCAAATTGCCGAGGCGGTCGACGTAGCAAAGCAGGCGGACGTGATCGTGCTCGCCATCGGTGGCAACGAGCAGACCTCGCGCGAGGCGTGGTCGCTCGTGCACATGGGCGACCGCACCAGTCTGGATCTCATCGGCAGACAGGAGGAACTGGTCAAGGCGATGGTCGCAACCGGCAAACCTGTCATAGTCTTTCTGTTCAACGGGCGCCCGCTTTCGATTAACTATGTGAGCCAAAACGTGCCGGTCATTTTCGAGTGCTGGTATCTGGGGCAGGAAACGGGGACGGCTGTCGCGGAAGTGCTGTTTGGGGATTTCAGCCCAGGGGGCAAGCTGCCGATCACCATCCCTCGATCTGCTGGCCATCTGCCGGCGTTCTACAACTACAAGCCCTCGGCGCGACGGGGTTATCTGTTCGACGACGTCTCTCCTCTCTACGCTTTTGGTTACGGCCTGAGCTACACCACCTTCGCCATTCAGAACGTGCGCTTCGAGAAAGAGAAAAGGAAAATTAAACCGAATGGGACCGCGCGCGTTCTGGTGGACGTAACGAACACGGGCAAGCGCCCAGGCACGGAGGTCGTGCAAATGTATATCCGCGATCTGGTGAGTTCAGTGACGCGGCCCATCAAGGAACTGAAAGCCTTTGAGAAGGTCTCACTGCAACCGGGCGAGACGAAAACGGTCAGCCTGGAAATCACTCCAGAGTCACTTGCCTTCTACGATGTGAACATGAAATACAAGGTCGAGCCCGGCGAATTCGAAACCATGGTGGGCAGCTCGTCACGGAACGAAGATCTACAGAAAGTGCTTCTCGAAGTGCAGGAGAAGGTTCAGGAGTGAAGGTTGTGGAGATTCTTAGAAACGAGGCCCATTGATGGCTGACAGCACTTATAAGCTCGCCGCCAAAGAAAAGATCGGTTACGCCTGCGGCGACATCGCGACCAACTTCTTCTTCCAATCGATGATTCTCTATCAGACCCGTTTTTATACGGACACGGCGGGCCTTTCAGCAGTGGCGGTCGGCTCGATGTTCCTGCTGCTCCGGCTCGGCGATGCCATCATTGATCCGGTCATCGGCGCATTGTCGGACCGCACGCAAACCCGCTGGGGCAAATTCCGCCCATGGATTCTTGGCACTGCCGTCCCCTTCGGACTGATCTTCTGGCTAGTGTACGTGACGCCCAACTTCGGACCTCACGGCAAGCTCGTCTACGCCTATATCACTTACTCGCTGGTGATGATGCTCTATTCCGCGAACAACACGCCATATTCCGCCCTCATGGGCGTGATGACGCCCGATAGCAGCGAGCGGAGCAGTATCGCCAGTTATCGTTTTGTGGGAGCCTTGATCGGGCAGTTCATCATCCAGGCGCTCCCGCTGCCACTCGTGGCCAAACTCGGCCATGGCGATTCCGCTAGAGGCTGGGCGACCACAATGGCGATCTTCGGAGCTTTGATCATCGTTCTGAACCTGATCACGTTCGCCGCCACGCGCGAGCGAGTACCGACCGCTCCCGGGCAGAGACCATCGCTGCGCGCGGACTTGAAGGACGTCTTTACCTGCGGTCCGTGGATCGTGATGTTCATCCTCACACTACTTATCTTCACCATGCTTGTGGTACGCGGCAGTTCGTTGAATTACCTCTTCGCCTACTACCTCGATCAAGGGACGATCAAGGCATTCCTCGACAAGATCGGTCTCGCAGCCGTGGGCGGCCCGGTGACCGGTTGGAAATCCGCCTTGAACGCCCTTGGCCTGCTAGTGAATCCGGACGGCTCCAATGCCGCCGCGGTTGGCTTGAGCCTGTTTTTTGTGGGCGGCAGCGTGATTCAAATTGTGGGTATCGTCTTTTCCAAACCCCTCGCCGATCGTTTCGGCAAGAAGGCGGTCTTCATCGCGGGGATGGCGGTCACCACCGTCGCCACGGTGCTCGTTTTTTTTGCTACTCCGACCTCCATGACCCTGCTGGTCGTGCTCGGCATCCTCTGGCCCATCGGATGGGGACCCACCGTGCCGCTGCTATGGGTGATGATCGCCGACGTGGCCGATTTCTCGGAGTGGAAAAACTCGCGCCGCGCCACTGGCTTCATGTATGCGGGTATTCTCTTCGCTCTGAAAGCCGGCCTGAGCCTCGGCGGAGCCCTCAGCGCATGGGTAATCGCTGCATATGGCTATATTCCCAACGTCGCGCAAACCCAACATGCCCTGCTGGGGATCCGCCTGGGTGCAAGTATCTACCCCGGCGTCGCCCTAATTCTCAGTCTCGCGTGTTTGGCGATCTACCCCATTGGCAAGGCGCTCAACCTACGCATCCAGGATGAACTGACCGAACGGCGACGGAAATACGCAACCCCAAACCCAGCCGCGGCCACATCGTGAGAATGATGCGGGCAATTCCGATTGTGGAATGCAGACTTGCACTTCTGAGAATCGGTGTTACCATGACAGGTCCGTTAACGTACACGATATGGATTTTCCCCTATTGTGACGTGGCACCGGTGAGCCTGATTCACCTCGACACCTAGCGATCGCCAAGGAGAATGCATATCTACCTACTAGGGATTGACGTCGGAACGGGCGGAACACGCGTCCTCATTGTCGATGAGGACGGGCATGTGGTTGCCTCTGCCACCGAAGAGCATGCTCCCTTTGTTTCCCCGCAGATTGGTTGGGCCGAGCAGCAGCCTGACGATTGGTGGGCTGCTTGCACAATTGCCGTTCCGCGCGCTCTAGAAATCGCGGGACTGCGTGGCGACGACATTGCTTGCCTCGGTTTCTCCGGACAAATGCATGGCGCCGTGATGCTCGACGAAAGCGGACGAGTGGTGCGCCCGGCACTAATCTGGTGCGACGTGCGCACCGAAGCCCAGTGCCGCGAGTTGAATGAAAAGATCGGAGCGGAACGGATCATCCAGTTGACGTGCAATCCGGCCCTGGCCAACTTCACACTGACCAAGTTGCTGTGGGTGCGAGAAAACGAACCGGAGAACTGGAAGCGAGTTCGCTCGGTCATGCTGCCGAAAGATTATGTTCGCTTCCAGCTCACGGGAGAGCGCGCTACCGATATGGCGGATGCTTCCGGAACTCTGTTGCTGGATGTTGCCAACCGGCGCTGGTCGAACGAGATGTTGGAAGCGGCCGAAATCAATCGCGACTTGCTGCCCACACTTTATGAATCGCCCGACGTCTGCGGCAAAGTGTCCACTCGCGCCGCTGCCGCCACGGGTTTGAAAGCAGGAACTCCAGTGGTCGCGGGCGCCGGGGATCAGGCGGCGGGAGCGACCGGGATGGGGATTGTGACGCCGGGCGCCGTCAGCGCGACGATCGGCACGTCCGGAGTTGTGTTTGCGGCGACCGATGCTCCCGCTCTCGATCGACAAGGACGGCTGCACACGTTTTGCCACGCGATTCCCGCTCGCTGGCACGTGATGGGCGTCACCCAATCGGCGGGACTCTCCCTGCGCTGGTTTCGCGATCAGTTTGGCGCGGGCCCGGACGATGGGCGAGATCCTTATGAGCGCTTGACGGAAGAAGCGCAAACCGCGCCAACAGGCTGTAAGGGACTCTTATGGACGCCTTACCTGATGGGCGAGCGCACCCCACACTTGGATCCTCGTGCCCGAGGCGCGCTCGTGGGTGTTACCGCTTCGCATACCAGGGCGGACGTGATTCGCGCCATTCTCGAGGGAGTTGCTTTCAGCTTGCGCGACACCTTCAGCATTTTTGGCGAGATGAATGTTCCGGTAAAAAGCGTGCGCCTGGGCGGAGGCGGAGCTCGATCGCCGTTGTGGCGGCAGATCCAGGCCGATGTTTACGGACACGAAGTTGAGATTGTCGAGGCAGAAGAGGGAGCCGCGTATGGCGCAGCTCTGCTGGCGGGCGTAGGCGCTCGGGAGTGGGCTTCGGTGGATGAGGCGTGCGCCTCGGTCGTACGCGTTGCCAAGAGCGTCCCGCCAAACGCGGATGCGGTAGCTGTGCTGAATAAGAACTATGCGGCCTATCGCCGTGTATACGGCGCGACGCGCGACATCTTTGCTTACTAGATTTTTTATGTTGGAGAAAGGCACTCATATATGGCGAAAAACGGAAAATACGAACCCAGGCCGGAACACAAATTTACTTTTGGCCTGTGGACCGTGGGAAGCCTTGGACGAGATCCGTTTGGTGATGCCGTGCGGGAACCGTTGTCTCCGCCGGAACGCGTTGATCTTCTGGGTGAGGTGGGCGCGTGGGGCGTGAATTTCCATGACAACGACCTGGTTCCGATCGATGCAACGCCGGCGGAGCGCGACCAGATTGTGCGCGATTTCAAAAAGGCCTGCGAGCGGAATCACATCGTCGTCCCCATGGCGACTGTGAACCTGTTCTTCCATCCCGTTTTCCGGGACGGGGCCTTCACCGCGAACGATCCGGAAGTACGCGCGTACGCGTTGCAGAAGACGATGCGCGCCATGGACCTCGGGGCCGAATTAGGCGCGAAGGTCTTCGTGCTGTGGGCGGGAAGAGACGGCGCGGAAACTGACGGATGCCGCCGCGCCGACGTTGCGGTGCAGCACGCGCGCGACGCCATTAACTATCTTTGCGAGTACAACGCGGACAAGAAGTACGGCTTCAAGCTTGCGCTGGAAGCTAAGCCCAACGAACCGCGGAGCGATATCTATTTCCCAACCACGGGGCACTATCTGGCGCTGATCCCAACCTTGGATCATCCTGAAATGGTCGGCGTCAATCCTGAGGTCGCTCACGAGCGAATGGCTGGTCTGAACTTCATGCACGGCGTGGCTCAGGCCTGGGACGCGGGGAAACTCTTCCACATCGATCTGAATGACCAGGAGCCGGGACGCTTCGATCAGGATTTGCGCTTTGGCTCAAATAACCCTAAATCCGCTTTTTGGCTGGTGAAGTTTCTGGAAGACGTCGGTTACGAAGGCGCGCGCCACTTCGACGCTCATGCCTACCGCACCGAAGACTACGAGGGCGTGAAGGACTTCGCTCGTGGCTGCATGCGTACTTACCTCATCCTAAAAGAGAAGGCGGAGCAGTGGAATGCCGACAAAGAAATCCGGCAAATTCTAAAGCAGATCGAAGCCGAAACGGGCGATACTCCTCCGGCGAATAAGTACTCGCGAAAGGCTGCGACCGCGCTGCTCGGATATAGCTTCGACAAGGCCGCGATTGCGAAGAAGCGCCTGCCCTACGAGCGGCTCGATCAAATCACGATCGATATTCTTCTTGGCGTCCGTTAGAGAACCGGCCATCATATGTTTCTGTGACAGGTGCGGCTATGCGTTCTCTGTCGGTCAACGATTGCTCTCGCGCTGTAACTTCCTGCAAGTGTTTCCACCGGGCCAAGTGGGTCGGCGAAACGACTCTGTTGGTCCTCTGTCTTCTCAGTCTTACTCAACCTAGCTTCGCTCTCGGCCATGCGCGCTATGTGGAGACCGTTCCTCGGCCCGGCAGCTTTGCCATTGCGCAAGGGAAAACTCTCGCCAGCATTTATGTAGACCCCAACGATTATGCGGGCGTGGTGCGCGCTGCGCATGACCTGCAAGCGGACGTGGCTCGGGTCACTGGCCGCAGCCCCAGGGTTGCTGACGTCGAAAGCATTCTCGGCACCAATGCGATCATAATCGGCACGATTGGAAAGAACGCAGTGATCGACCGCCTCATCCGGCAACGGAAGATAGATGTAACCGCCGTGGCTGGTCAGTGGGAGGCATTTCTCATTCAAATTGTTCCGCGGCCTTTGCCCGGCGCTGAAATGGGGTTGATTATTGCCGGAAGCGACAAGCGCGGCACCATCTATGGTATCTATGACCTCTCCGAGCAGATGGGAGTTTCTCCCTGGTATTGGTGGGCGGACGTTCCTGTAGCTCGCAGGGACGCTCTGTTCGTGAAGGCTGGCAAGTACATACAAGGACCTCCCGCCGTCAGGTATCGCGGAATCTTCTTGAACGACGAGGCTCCCTCACTGTCTGGATGGGCGCACGAGAAGTTCGGAAACCTCAACCACCAGATGTACGAGAGAGTTTTCGAACTCCTGCTGCGGCTAAAAGCCAACTATCTTTGGCCGGCCATGTGGAACAACGCTTTCAACGAGGATGATCCGCTGAACCCGAAGCTGGCCGACGAATATGGCATCGTGATGGGGACCTCGCACCACGAGCCGATGCTGCGCGCGCAACAGGAGTGGAAGCGGCACGGCACTGGACCCTGGAACTACGCGACCAATGCCGAAGTTCTCCGCCAATTCTGGACGGAGGGCGCCGAGCGCAACAAGAACTATGAAAGCATCATGACCATCGGCATGCGTGGCGATGGCGACATGCCCATGATGGAAGGTGCCGACATGGCGGCCAACGTGAATCTGTTGGAACGGATCGTGGCCGACCAACGAAAGATCATCGCCGATCATGTGAATCCCGACGTGTCTGAAGTTCCGCAACTCTGGGCACTCTACAAGGAAGTGCAGGAGTACTACGAGAACGGCATGCGGGTTCCAGACGATGTGACTTTGCTTTGGTGTGACGACAACTGGGGCAATCTCCGCAGGCTGCCAAGCGGCGACGAACGAAAGCGCCGTGGGGGCGCCGGAATTTACTATCATTTCGATTACGTCGGAGATCCGCGCTCCTACAAGTGGCTCAACACGATTCCGATTACAAAAGTGTGGGAGCAGATGAACCTGGCGCATCACTACGGTGCCGATCGCATTTGGATTGTCAACGTGGGCGACCTCAAGCCCATGGAGTTTCCGATAGAGTTCTTCCTGACTTTGGCGTGGAATCCGGGTCAGTGGTCGCAGAAGAAGATCCGGGAATATACCAGGAGTTGGGCCGAGCGCGAGTTTGGGCCGAGATACGCGTCGGAGATTGCCGACATCATTTCCGCGTACACAAAATACAACGGAAGGCGAAAACCTGAACTTCTCGACCCGACTACTTTCAGTCTGGTGGACTACGAGGAAGCGGACCGCATCGTCGCCGAGTGGAAATCAGTGGTTGCGAAGGCTAAGCGGATCTATCGAAGCTTGCCAGAGAACAAGCGCGACGCTTTCTTCGAACTCGTGCTCTACCCGACAAAAGCCTCCGCTCAAGTCACTGAGCTCTATGTGACGGCGGGGAAGAACCATCTCTATGCCAGCCAGGGAAGGGCCAGCACGAACGACCTCGCGGCGCAGGCCCGCGCGCTGTTTCAGGCTGATGCTGCGCTTTCCGATTTCTACAACCACACTCTCGCGCATGGCAAGTGGGACCACATGATGGATCAAACCCATATCGGATACTCCTCGTGGAACGAGCCATCCTCGAATGTCATGTTCAAGGTTGCCGAGATTGAAGTCCCGCTTGAAGCCGCCATGGGAGTCGCTGTAGATGGTTCGACCGCAGCATGGCCGGGCGCATCCGGCCAACCTGAGCTTCCGCAATTTGACCGGTTCAACCGGCAACGACGATACATCGACGTGTTTGATCGCGGAACAACGCCCTTTCAATTCACCGCCACAGTCAGCGCGCCGTGGATTGTGCTGGATCGAACGCCGGACTCCATAGAACGCAACACCATAGAAAAAGAGCGGCGCTTGTGGGTGAGCGTGGACTGGCTTAAGGCGCCGAAGGGCCTGTCGGAAGGCTCGGTGACGATCGTGAATACTGGATCCGATGCTGGCGTTCGAGTCACCGTCAGAGTGCAAGCATTCAATCCAGAAACACCGGCCCGAGCTTCTGTCCGCGGCTTTGTCGAAGCGAACGGCTACGTGTCCATCGAAGCCGAGCACTACTCGAAGAAGATTGATGCAGATTCAGTGCGCTGGGAAAAAATCGCGGACTATGGCCGGACGCTGTCGTCCATGTCGATCTTTCCCGTTACCTCCCGGAGCGTGACGCCTCCCGAGAACTCCCCGTGCCTCGAGTATCAAATATATTTATTCCACGCCGGTCCGATTGAAGTTGAGGCGATCCTTGCTCCGAGCTTGAATTTCGTGCCCGGGCGGGGTCTGAGATACGCGATCTCGTTCGATGACCAATCGCCCCAGATCATGGATGCACTGGCGGCCAACTCTCTTGCTGATTGGGAGAAGTCGGTAGCCGACAGCGTGCGTAAGGTGAAGTCCAGGCACGTTCTGGCGGAACCGGGCTATCACACTCTGAAGTTCTGGATGGTAGATGCGGGAGTTGTGCTGCAGAAGTTGGTCGTCGATGCGGGCGGAGTGAAACCGAGTTACCTCGGACCACCGGAAAGCCATCGCGGCAGCGGCGCAGCTTCTGCTCGCTGACGTGCGACGACGTTCCTACTGCGCCGGCTCCTTGATTGGAACAATCCTATCGCCGGCCACGTCTCGCAGTTGCTGGACTATGCCGGAGGGCCAGTGAATCTCGACCAGATCCGCCGAGGCATTTGTTCCCAAGCCAAAATGGACCGGTCCGGCGCTGGACGAAGCATAGCCCGCGGCTGTTGACATATGGTTGTATTGCGTGCCGCTCTTGGTTACTACCTTGATGCGCGCTCCAATGCCATCGCGATTGCTCTTGGTTCCTTGAAGCTTGAGTTCCAGCCAATGGTTGTTGCCTGGGCTCTGATTGATCCAGATCTCCGCCGGTGCATTGATGGCACTCACGACTACGTCGAGCCGCCCATCCCCGTTAAGGTCACCGATCGCGGATCCGCGATGCCGTGCCGGGGGACGTGAGGTGAGTCCGGCCTCGGCGGTCAACGCGGCGAATTTCATCCCACCCTTGTTCGCTGCACTAATGTTGCGGAAAACCGTGTTCGGTTGTTCCACCGTAATACGAGGCGCGGACAGCAGAGACTGAACGTGCCCGCGCGAAACAAAAATGTCTTTCCATCCGTCGTTGTCGAAATCGGCGATCGTCGGAGAATAACCGGCCATGGGCAGGCTCTGGCTGGCCATGCCACTTGATTCCGTCACTTCAACGAAACCTCCCTTGCCGGTATTGCGATAGATGGGGAAGGTTTCATTGTCGAGCGCGACCAGGCAAATGTCGGGATAGCCGTCATTATCCAGATCGCGGAAATCGACGCCCATTCCGGAAATGAAAACACCGTCTTCGCGCAGCGCCACATTGGCGTCAAATCCAATTTCCTCAAAACGCTTACCATTGATGTTTCGAAAGAACCAATTGAATAGCTTGTCGTTGGTGATGAAAATATCCATGCGGCCATCAAGGGTAGATTCGGCCACGGCCCCTCCCATGCCTTTGCCGGCATGCGCGCGCAATCCATACTCGACCGAAGCATCCCTGAAGGTTCCGTCGCCGTTATTGATAAATAACTGGTTCGGGGTCGGCGGGTACATCTTGGGATGACAGTAGTCGCGATGGCCCGCGTCCAGACAGGCGGGTTCGTGCTCTCCATCCCACTTGAGATAGTTGATGACCACCAGATCCAGGAGGCCATCGTTATTCACATCCATCCAAACGCCACCCACGGACCAGAGCGGGCCGTACTCAGGATCGGGCTTATCGAGTCCCGCCTTGGCGGTCACATCGGTGAAGGTCCCGTCTCCATTGTTGTGGTAGAGCGTATTGTGGTGCACGCCTCCGACAAAGATGTCTTCGTATCCGTCGTTATCGTAATCGCCAATAGCCACGCCGGTGTCGTAGCCAGTTCCCGCCAATCCTGCCTTGGCGGTGACGTCGGTGAAATGTCCTTTTCCGTCATTTTCGAAAAGGCGATTCGAGTATTTCGCAGAGCTCTTCTTAAGCGTGTCGATATCTGCGCCGTTGGTGAAGAAGATGTCCAGCTTGCCGTCGTTGTTGTAGTCAAAGACCGCCACTCCTCCAGCCATGGTTTCCGGCGCATGGCGCACGGGAGTTTCGCAACTGTCCAAGTTGAAGTCGATGGGCTGGTAGATGAACTGGATGGGGCTTTCGCTCAGCTTGTCAGCTGTCTCCGCCGGCCGCGAAGTTTGTCCGAAAGCCGATAGAAGGACTGGGCTCGGCATGTGCACGCTCGCAGGCGCGAACAGCAACAGTGCGGCAGCGGCACATCCCAGCTTCCTTTTCCGCATCGTCAATTCAAGGCCAGTTCAAGCTGCGTCCCGAGTTCATCCTTGCGCCTGCCACTAAGGGGACAGTCCAGTGTAACGCCGCTCTTCACAAGCCGGTTCTACGCACTAGTCCGGCAATTTCTGTTCGCCGCGAATTGAAAAGGAAATCCCCGCTTCCACATCGCCGGTCCCCGCTTGCCCTCCACCGACGCTGATGCTGTAGGGGCCCGCAGCCACGATTCGATCTCCTGCTTCGGTGACTTGGCTCAAGTCGCGCGCTTGCAGTGTGAACGCTACATGGTGCGTTTCACCAGCACCCAAGTGAACTCGGGTGAATCCACGAAGCGCGCGAATCGGAGCGGTGGCCGATTTTGGGAAGCTCAAATAAAGTTCCGCCACCTCGTCTCCCGCGTGATTGCTTGTGTTCTTAATGTCCACTTCCACGCTGAGTGGATCGCCTGCGTTCAACTCGCTGGCGGAAAGCTTAAGGTTGCTGTAGGCAAATTTGGAGTAACTCAGCCCGTAGCCGAAAGGATAGAGCGGTTTTCCATCGAAGTACCGATACGTCCGACGCTTCATGGAATAGTCCTCGAATGGCGGCAACTGCTCGATTCCTGTGTAGAATGTCACCGGCAGTCGGCCCGCGGGATTGTTGGCGCCCGACAGCGTTTGTGCAATGGCCGTCCCGCCTTCCTCGCCGGAATACCAGGCGTCCAGAATCGCGGCGACGTGCCGGGCCGCCCAATTTACCGACAGGGCGCTTCCATTCATCAGAACGACGACCACCGGCTTGCCGGTAGCTTGCAGCGCTTCGAGAAGGTCTTCTTCCTCCTTCGGCAAGTCAAGGCTCGTGCGGTCTCCGCCCTTGAAGCCGGGCAATTCAACTTTCATCTCTTCGCCTTCAAGTTTGGACGTGATGCCGACCACCGCGACTGCCACATCCGCCTTCTTGGCGGCGGCTATCGCTTCCGGAAGTGGGTCTGCAATCACAGGCAGCCAGACCAACTTGGCACCGAGACCTCCTGGCCCATATTCGACCTTCAAGGCGTAGCGATGACTCTTCTCAAGCTTCACGGTCACGGTGGCAGGCGTAGGATCGTGCAACACCATGTCATCGACGATCAATTTGTCATCCAGCCACATCCGATTCATCGATCCGGTGATGCCGACCTTGTAGGTGCCGGATTCGACGGGAATGAGAAAACCGGTCCATCGCACCGCAACTTCCGCGACATCGGAAGGTAGCACCAAAGCAGACGAGTCCGCGTTCAGAACCTGAAGATTCACACTCTTGTCCACGCGCGTCAGCACAGGCGTGCCCTGAAAGTTCTTTCCCGAGAAGTATTCTGCCTTCAGGCCCGGCTGTCCGTCGCCGCTCTGCAATACAGCAGTTGGAATGAGTTCTTCCTCACGCAAGAAGTTCATTCCCGGAGCGTAGGTGACTTGGGCCGAAGCAAACTGCTTCCTGATTCCATCCAAAGCCGTGGTCGCACGCGAGGGAGTGCCGTTGTAGTTACCCTCCAATACTGGGACAGACTGGGCGAGAGGCCCAACGACGGCAATCTTCTTGACATCCGCGCCCAAGGGAAGCACCCCATTGTTTTTCAGCAAGACAATGGATTCGCGCGCCATTTTCAAGGCGAGTTCTCGATGCGCCTCGCTATCGATCTCCGAATCCGGAGTCTGAGAATAGGGAACTTTGTCGGGGGGATCGAAAAGACCCAGGCGAAAGCGAGCGGTGAAAAGGCGCTTGAGCGCGACGTCGATATCGCCTTCGCTCGCCAGGCCCTGCTTCACCGCGTCCAAATATTTTACGTAGTCGGAATTGTTGACCACCTTGGTGAAAAAGTCCGCGCATTCGTTATCCATGCCCATCTTCAACGAATCCGCACCGGCTTCCGCCATGCTCTTGGTGAAATGGTGTCCCTCGAAGATGTCGTCGATGGCGCCGCAGTCGGATACGACGTAGCCGTGGAATTTCCACGCGCCTCGCAACTGATCGCGAAGCAAAGAACTGTTGGCGCATGCTGGCTGTCCATTGATGCGGTTATAAGCGCACATGACCGATCCGGCCTTCCCCTCGATGACCGTGGCGCGAAACGCCGGAAGGTAGGTATCTTCCATGTCATGTTTCGACACCCGCACATCCATGCTGTGCCGCGCCGGTTCGGGGCCGCTATGCACGGCGAAGTGTTTGGGAGTTGAAATCACCCGGTAGTATTTCGGATCATCGCCCTGCAACCCGGTCACAAACGCCACTCCCATTCGTGCCGTAAGGAATGGGTCCTCGCCGTAGGTTTCCTGGCCACGTCCCCAGCGCGGATCGCGGAAGATGTTGATGTTTGGCGACCAGAAGTCCAAGCCTTCCATGATGTCTCGCCGTCCGGCGCGAACCGCCTGGTTGTGTTTCGCTCGGGCCTCGATGCCGATCACGACTGCCATATCGTGGATCAGAGGGGCATCAAAAGTTGCCGCCAGTCCAATGGGTTCCGGAAACACGGTGGCCGTTCCAGCATTGGCGACTCCGTGCAAGGCCTCGCTCCACCAGTCGTAAGCGGGAACCCCCAGTCTCGGAATCGCGCGCGCCTGGTTCACCAGTTGAGACGCCTTTTCTTCCAGCGTCATGCGCGAGATCAGATCATCCACCCGCACGTTGACAGGTTGGGCAGGATCCAAATAAGGCGGAACGGCGGTAGACTGTTCAGTCTGCGCGAACGAAGCGCCGAGTAGAAGGACCGGGACCAGAAGAACGCAAACGAAAAAGACTCGAAGACTATTAAACATTGGTATTTTGCTCCTCAGCGGCGATTCCCGTGGAATATAAAGGCGGGTGGAGTATAACATCGTCAACGGAGAAGGAAACAGAGCTGTTGCGACCCCGATGCTCCGGGGACTTGGCGGAGCGTAGGATTCTGAGCGAGGTAGTTGCTGTTGCCGGAGTTGTCGGGCCCTGGATATGGAAAAAAAAGAAAGACGCGGAATCCACCGGATCGCCGAACTGGCAAGTGTTTCGATTGGGACCGTGGATCGGGCCTTGCACGGACGCAATGGGATCAGAGAAGCAACCCGCCAACGGATTTTGCGGATCGCCCGGCAGATCGGTTACACGCCGAACCTGGCAGCGCGCGCGTTGTCCGCGGTCAAGGCAGGCGCCCGCGTTGGAGTGTGCTTGCCCCGGGAAATCCACTTCTTCTACGATCAGCTTTGGAGCGGAGTGCTCGACGAAGCCCGTCGGATGGCACAGCTTGGCGTCCAGTTTGAGTATCGCCCCGTGCGTGCCTTGGGTGAAGACGACACCAGAGCTTTCCGGCAACTCCTCAAGAGTGGGGTCAACGGAATCGTTATCACCGCGGGAAATCCGGAAGGTCTGTCGCCCCTGATCGACGCCGCAGAGGAAAAAGGAGTTCGTGTGGTTTGTGTTTCCACCGATGCCCCGGAGAGTCACCGCTCCAGTATCGTTTGCGTGGAGCCGTGGCGGAATGGTTGTCTCGCCGGCGAGTTGATGGGCAAGTTTCTCCCGCCGAAGTCCAAGGTCGCGGTAGTTGCGGGTATGCTCGCGGCCACTGACCACCGCAAGAAGACCGATGGTTTTTCGGATTCATTTCCACGGTATTGCCCGGGCGGGAACATTGCCGGCATCATCGAAGGGCATGAAGACGAAGATGAAAGTTTCCAGAAGACGTTCGAACTTCTTGGCCGCGAGCCCAACCTTGCCGGGCTCTACGTGAATACGGTCAACTGCCTTCCCGTGTGTCGCGCTCTCGGAGCACGGGGTTTGGCCGGGAAGGTAAGGTTAATCACGACCGACTTATTCGCGGAAATGGCTCCTTACTTTCAGCGCGGAACGATCTCCGCCTCGATTTACCAGCAGCCCTATCGTCAAGGACAAATCGCGGTCCGCCTCATGGCCGACCACCTCACGAGTAAGGCATCCTTGACGCCGACGGTTCACCTCAGTCCCGGCGTCGTAATGTCCTCGAACCTGCAACTCTTCCGGGAGATTCGACTGGCGCCGGTAAAGCTGAACCTTCGTAACCACCGTAGTAACCACGTCCCGTCCCACGAGTAGAAGAAGCGCGAACCGACAAAGACTCCCGATTTCCGCTTCCTGTGCTTCTCACCGGCACCTTACCCACCCCAAAGCTCACTTTGAAGGTGAATCCTGGTCGCAATTTGCGCTGCGAAATATGATTTTATGGATTCGCGAACAGATGAAAAAAATGGTTTTTTGGATTCACAAATCCGATTTAAAGATTCGTTACGCCTAATCTAAATTTTTCTTGACAACGGCAACACTACCGGAGCTAAATAATGCTTTCCTAGTAGCGTTAACGTTACCGGGAGCGTAGAAAAACGATTTTTTGAATTATCAAGAAGTTAGCAGTCAGAGGAGGAACGGACATGATGTGCAGCTTGTTGAGAATTTTTGAAAGGAATAGCAGGGATCGAGTGCAACGCAACCGACTTCATTGCGCGGTTCTCTTTCTGTTTCTCCTTGCCAGCGCTCTCTGCGCGTTTGGTCAAGAGGCAACCATCGTGGGATCGGTCACTGACCCGTCGGGAGCTTCGGTTCCTAGTGTCAAGGTGACGCTCACCAATACTGATACGAACATCTCCACCGCTGTGAGCACTAGCGGGGATGGCCAGTACGCGGCTCCCGACCTGCATATTGGACATTACATTGTCCGGGCTGAAGCCAAAGGTTTCAAAGCCGGCGAGCAGAAGGGCATAATGCTGAACGTCGGCGACCATACGCGTGTCGATTTCAAGCTGGAAGTCGGCAGCGCGCAAGAAACGGTCACGGTGGAAGCGACCGCCGTCGCCGTTCAAACCGACACCGGCGAGGTCAGCGACGTGATCACCGGACAGCAGGTGACGCAGCTGGCAACCAACGGCCGAAGCGTGTTCTCACTGGAGGCCCTCACCCCTGGCGCTTCGAGCATTCAAGCGGATTTCATGGTTCCGACTTCTGCCGGCAGCGATTTCAACGTGAGTTTCAATGGCCAGCGCGTCAGCCACAATATGTGGCTGGTGGACGGTGGCGAAGCGGCAGACCGTGGCGGCGGCGGCGGGGCTGACGTGCTTCCTTCGGAGGATGCCATCGCCGAATTTCGCACCATGACGTCGAACTACAGCGCCGAATACGGCCTGTCGTCGGCGGGCACGATCAGCATGGTCATCAAGTCGGGCACCAAGCAGCTTCATGCGGGAGCGTATTACTTTGGACGCAACGATGCTCTCGACGCCCAGAACTATATGCACCAGGCGGGAACCCCGACTCAGGAGCTTCGCTTCAACGACTTTGGATTCAATGTCGGCGGACCCGTTTCGTTCCACCCAACTAACCCCAAGACTTTCTTCTTCTTCAATATGGAGTGGAGGCGCTACATCCAAGGGGGACTCTACACCCCGACAGTGCCTTTGGCGAGCATGTATCCTGATGCGAGTGGCGACGTTTTGCTGCCGAGTACCCTCGCAAACGGCAACCCACTTAATATGGTAGTGCCGGCCAACATCGCAAGCCTCGACACGGCGTGCTCGGGTGCGGAACAAGCTACTCTAAATGCCTTAGCCGGAACAGGGGCATTTCCTGCTAACACCATCCCAAGTTGCGCGGTGAATCCCAATGCCGCCGCTCTATTGGGTGCGGGAATCTTCCCGCAACCCACGAATGTTGACACCTGGCAGTTCATTGGCGGCAACAAGCAGCCGACTTACGGCAAGGAAGAGATTGCCCGTATTGACCATCACTTTTCGGACAAGTTCTCCATCTTCGGCCATTGGATTTCCGATCAAGCCTCGCAAACATACGGTGAGACCATGTGGAGCGGCGACGGCGTCCCGACCGTCGGTAACACGTTCGGTAATCCCTCCTACAGCGCGGTGGTGCACGCAACCTACTCGATTCGGCCAAACCTGCTCAACGAAATTGCCTTCAACTACGACGGCAATCGCATTGCCATCCTGCCCCAAGGCATATATTCGGCAACGAGTATCACGGGCTTCACGGAGGGATCGAACCGGATCTTCACCGGAACCAATGTTGACGACCGCATCCCCGACATCAATTTGTCCGGGAGTACCAACACTCACTACAGCGTGAACTGGCTGCCGTGGAACAACACCGCGGATGACTATCAGGTTCGCGATGATCTGTCCTGGGTAAAGGGAGCGCATCAGCTCAAGTTCGGATTTGGCTGGGCGCTGTATAAGAAGGTGCAAGACTACTTTGCTGAAACCCAAGGTGGCTTCACTTTTGACGGCTCAGCTACCAGTCCTGCGGGATGCAGTGGTTCGACGACAGTAACCTGCGGATTGGACTATGCCGACTTCATCCTCGGCGACGCACAGCACTATGCCGAGAATGGTTACAAGGGCACGGGTACCTGGGACGCCGTTTCTCCTGATGCCTACATTCAGGACAACTGGCGCGTAAACCACCGGCTCACTCTGAACCTGGGCTTACGCTGGGATGGAATTCCGCACACGTATGAAGCCAACAGCAACCAAACGAACTTCTATCCCAACCAATATAACCCGGCCAATGCGCCCCAATGGACGGACGCTACGGATACGCAGATTGCTTCCACGAGCCCTGGTTTGGGCACAAGCCCGGTCCAGGCGCTGCAAGGCTATCAGTTCTACCTGAACGGGATGGGCGTTGGCGGCAAGAACGGAAATCCCAAAGGGCTTGCGGACAATTCCTGGGCGAACTTCGGGCCGCGCCTCGGCTTTGCCTATGACCTCACCGGTAATGGTAAGACTGTGATTCGCGGCGGTGTCGGCCTCATGTACGAACGCGTTCAAGGCAACGACATGTACAACGGCGCAACCAACCCTCCGTTCGGGTACTCCTTGGGGGCGAGTAACGTCCTGTTCTCTGACCCTCACTTTCAATGGGGCGGAAGCCAGATTACCGTTCCAATCGTGCCAGCCGGAGTGGTCGGAATTAACAAGAACTATCCTCCGCCGCGGAACACGCAGTACAGCGTGGGCGTTCAGCAAGCCATCGGAAACAATGCTGTGTTTTCGGTGTCCTATGTCGGCAGCCGGGACAGGCATGAAAGCTATTGGGAGGAGATCAATCTACCTCCCGCGTCCCAGTTAGCGTGCTTGACCGACAAGACGCAGTGTACTGGCGCTCAGCCGGCATTCAATGGGTTGCTTCCCTACCAGGGATACAATTCTATTAAGATGGCCGAAAATGGGGGCAACTCCCATTACAATTCGATGCAGGCTGAACTGCATGGGCGGATCGCTCACGATCTAACCCTGCAGGTCGCTTACACCTTGTCTCGCTCCATCGATCCCAGTACGGGCAGCAGCGGCAATGGCTGGGATCTGGACGCTGTGACCAACCCGTACCAGAATTGGCGCTACGATGTCGGGCCGTCGGTCCTCGACCGCAAGAACGTCGCCTTCGTCAACTTTGTGTACGACATTCCACTCCTCAAGAATAGTTCCGATCACCTGATGAAGACCGTGCTGGGAGGATGGGAATTCTCCGGCATCGTCTCGCTGGAGTCGGGCGCACCGCTCAACCTCGGCGTCAACGCACACAACGTCGCCAGCATCTTCCCAGGCGGCGATGCCTCCAACCGTCCGGATTTGACTGGGAGCATCTCGTATCCGAAAAGTAAAAGCGCGTGGTTCAATCCAGCCCCCTTCTCGACTCCAGCAGCAGGAGAGTGGGGGACCCTCGGATTCGACGGGCTACGTGGACCTGGCCGCGATAACTGGAACCTCTCTCTGTTTAAGAGCTTCGTCATCAGTGAATCTCGCGGTTCCAGGTTTGAGTTCCGGGCCGAGAGCTTCAATACCTGGAACCACACGCAGTTTGGTGGATCAGGTCAGAATGGCGGTATCAGCACCAACCAGGGGGCCAGTAACTTCGGAGCAGTGACCGGTGCCTTCGATCCTCGTGTATTCCAGCTTGGCGCGAAGTTGATCTTCTAGCTCGCGTCAGAAACCAACTTGCCCCGCTCCCAGAGAAACGGCTGGGAGCGGGGCAACATTTTTTGTGGCGAGATCATAGACACTCTCTGTGCGAGTCGGGGCCCAGTTGTAGAGAGAGAGGGGTTGTAGAGAGAGTTGCGAAAGCACCCGGAGAAGCGATAAGTTGTTCGGTCGGGCACGGATCGTTCTTAAAGTTCTCCCCTACGAATCTACCTCCCGCGCACTGTGACTTGGCATGACCAACTGGAAGCTACAATTGGCCGTGGTTGCGCTGGTGTTGTCGGGCGCTGCGCGAGGCCAAGCTTCGAGTCCCGCCCAGGGCATCGCCCTCGAACAACAGGGGAAACTGGCCGAGGCTGCCCAGGTCTGGCGTGCCGTGACCCAGCGAAATCCGAAAGATGCTGGTGCGTTCGCGAGCCTCGGTGTCGTGCTATCCAAGGAACAGAAGTATGACGAGGCGGCTTCCGCTTACAAGAAGGCACTTGCCCTGAACTCGAAATTGCCCGGCGTGCAGTTGAATCTTGGCTTGGCCGAGTTTAAGCAGGGACACTTCGACGCGGCCATTTCTCCCCTGACGGCCGCGTTGAAAATGGAACCAAAGAACATGCAGGCGCGAACGCTGCTGGGTTTCAGTTGCTATGGCGCCAAGCGCTTTGCGGATGCCGTCGAGCCCCTTAAGATCGCCCTAAAGTCCGATCCGGATAACACCGACTTGCATCAGATCCTGGCGCAAAGCTGCTTGTGGGCCAGGCAGTATTCATGTGCGCTCGACGAATTCCGTCAGATTCTGGAGCGGAACCCGGATTCGCCCGCTGCTCATGTGCTGACCGGCCAGGCACTGGATGGACTAGGAAGGACGCCCGACGCCATCGCCGAATTCCAGGCGGCGGTGAAAGTCTCACCGCACGAACCGAACGTGCATTTTGGCCTGGGATACCTGCATTGGAAGTCACATCAGTACGACGATGCCAGGCGCGAGTTCGAGAACGAACTGTCCGTCGATTCCAGCCACGCCCAGGCGCTGGCGTACCTGGGCGATATCGAGATGAAGCAGAACCATCCAGAGGAGGCTCTTGTGCTGCTGGGCAAGGCCACAAAACTGCAAGACGACATTCGTATTGCCTACTTGGATTTGGGGACGATTCTCACGCAGCGGAAGCGCTACGACGAGGCCGTGGCCGCGCTCCAGCATGTGGTGAAATTGGATCCCGCTCAGCCCGACGCTCACTACCGGTTGGCGCACGTCTATCAGGACATGGGGAAGACGGCGGAGTCGCAGCGGGAGTTTGCCCAAGTCCGCGAGCTGCACGAGAAAGCCGATGACCTGGTCCGGAAGATGGCTGTCTCTCCGCCCGCTCCGCCGCAATAGCACACGCAAGGCTTCGCTTGCGCGGCCTCTGGGCACCTCGTTGCTTGTTCGCAGGGGTTGGGGGTGGCGGCGCACTGACTACGGACGGCCAATTCGTCTATGAGGACACAGGAAGCATAATCGATCCCGCGACAGTCCACACTGTCGCACTTGGATCCTATACCCTGCAGTTGAAGGCAACCCTGCGGGCAGTAATGGAAAGGGTAATTACTAGATCGGCTGTACCGAGTCCCAAAGCAGCAGTACCCAAACGGTACAACAACTCACCACAGTTCGTAAATATAAGAAAATAGTGAAGATGTGGTGGAGGCGGCGGGAGTCGAACCCGCGTTGCACCTTTTATTTTCTGTAAGTTATACATTATAAAAAGGAATAAAAAGGACGAAATAGCCCAGAATGCCATCTGTTTGGCGCAATTTTGGCGCAGTTCTCAGACGCTCCCGGCAACCAGGCCGGACGCTGGTGAATGCCCCATGACAGTCTGAAACCTGGCTCTCGCAGGCAAAATTATGGATGGCAGCCACCGGCAAGGAAACTAAAAGTCCCCAAACGAGTTCTGTCACCAGAGGTGGGATAGAAGAATGGCTCCCTCAGATCGGACTCGAATCCACCTGGAAAACGTCGTCAGCCCTTCGGCCAACGATAAATCGTGGACATAGAGCGGGTCCACAGGGGCCAAGTGCAGCACTGTTGGCGCGTATTGAACACAATTCTGAACACAACGGTCCAGCTTGGACGACAATCAAAAGCTATGGTTCTTGCGCGGTAATCCGAGAACCGCGATCAGAAGGTCCGTTATTTTGCGACGGAGAGTTCCCCTTCCAACAAGTCCCCGAGTCGGCCTCTCCAAATACTGGCCGGCCAAGCGAAGCGACTGTAGAATCAAGAACTTAGCCACGCCTGTCCGCATATCGACCTGTACCAAAAGTGAAAAAGAACCTCGCTAAGGGAAAACGATACTGGGTGAAGAACCGTCTCGATCTTTGGGATGGCAGCGGCGAAGATGACAGAGAAGAAGATATTTCGCGCGGTTCAGAAAGAATGAAGTGGTGTCTCCAGCGCGACGCTTAGTGCAAAAAGGACTTGGGAAATCGTCCTGCATTAAGGGCACCGTGCCGGGATTAAGCGCCTGACGCCCCGCGATCTCCGCCGGACGTGCGCGAAACTGTGCCGACGATCCGGAGGTCATCTCGAACAGATCCAATTTCTGCTTGGGGTACTCCTCCATCCGGACCACGGAAAAATACCGCGGCG